>Ga0302317_10000076_pt1 | contig 95933 bp, 82 predicted proteins | sample III_Palsa_N3_3_FD_200450 | JGI IMG/M metagenome (GOLD analysis project Ga0302317, IMG submission 200450) | Peat permafrost microbial communities from Stordalen Mire near Abisko, Sweden - III_Palsa_N3_3 | ecosystem: Environmental > Terrestrial > Soil > Palsa > Peat permafrost | place: Sweden...
GCGCCATCACGCTGGCCGCCGGCCAGCACATCGACAGCATCGCCCAACAAAACCAGCAGCTCACCGCCGGGCAAGCCGTCCTCATCAACGCCGGCCAGGGCATGGGCGTGTTCGTGCACGGCGGCGACCTGACCCAGATCGCCCATCAGGGCGACCTCACCCTGCAGGCACAAACGCAGGCCATCCGACTGCAGGCCGATCAAAGCGTGGAGATCAGCGCATCAAAGGAACACGTGCTGGTGACCGCCGACAAGCACATCACCCTGATGTGCGGCGGCGGTTACATCAAGCTCGAGGGCGGCAACATCGACGTGGTGATGCCGGGTACTTTCACCGTCAAAGCGGCCGAGGTCGATTTTAAGGGACCCGATCGCCTGGATGTTCGGCTACCACTGATGCCCGGCGGCCTTTTAAAGTGGAACAACGATTTTTGTCTGGAATGTTTTCTGCGCGCAGCGCATACCGGCAACGCCGCGGTACCGGCATGACCAGGGGCAAGGTACCGCGTTCCGGCGGCTATTTTCTGTTTGACGGGGCATTGTTGCTGGACACCCCAGTGCATGCCGAGTTGTTCGCTCAGCCCCATGCCGTGAAGCTTTACGCTGATCTGGGCGAAAGTGCTGCTGCGGTCGGGCCGTTGCTGATACCCGCGACATCGGCGGTGGGTGCACTGGCACAGACGCTGGCCACGGGTGAAAGCGCACAACGATTCGCTTGTAGCCGTCTGATCTGTCCGCGCGGAATCGACGTGCTCGCTGCTCATCTGCATCGGCTGCGCTATCTGCATGGGCAACAGATCGATTCACCGCGCTACTACTTCCGCTATGCCGACAGCCGCGGCTTCGCGGCGCTATGGAATACCTTGCCACCCGAGCAGCAGACCGGCGTATTGGGACCCGTCGAATCGTGGGAATGGCTTGACCCGAGTGGCCGCTTGATCATGGCTAGGCATGCACCCAACGCGGCAGGGGACTTACTGCCACTGCGGCTGCAACCGGCGCAATGGAATCAACTGTTGGAGCCTGCTCGCATTGGCGAACTGCTCGCCATGACTTTGCAGGCCATGCCGCATCTGGCGCGCCGCGGGTTGTTGGGCCAGCACTACGCCTGGACCCGGAGTGCCTATCGCTGGCTGCATCGCCATCGCTTCGACGAACCTGCGCTGCAAGTGGTCGTGAATGCGGCGGTCTGGCAAACCGACGGCGCGGTCATCAACCAGCCCGTCTTCGAGGGATTTGTGCGCGATGCCAAGCGGCGCGATCAGATAGAAGACATCCTGCAATTTTCCTTTGGCCACGACACCACGCCGGACGCATGGTGAGTCGGCCAACATCACTGCCCTCCGAGGGGCTCGACACACCATGGCAGCGCACGGCGCGCTGGCTCATGGTCGGCATGCTGGCGTGGCTGTGCATCTGCACCAGCGCATGCCAGGAGCCTGCGACCGCTTATGAGGATGAGGTTCTCGGCATGCCGATGAGCGGCATCGACCACCTGCCCGATCACCTCAGCGTGCAGGAGTTTTCGGTCAATGGCCAAGGCGGCGCACAAGCCGGCAAAGGCGGAAGAACCACCTGTTGTGTCGACCTGCCGCGCCAATGGCGACCGGGCATGACGGTGGTGGTGCGCTGGAATGTCACCAACTGGCGCGACTGTCGAGGCGATGACTATGTGCGCACGGTATCGGTGGAGCACTACGCCAGGCTGGGCCAGGTCTGGGTGCACTTTCTGACGGACGGCTCGGTGCGCGTGATCACTTCCGAAGAAGACCCGTATAGCCCCACCTATCCCGGCCCCCATGATGCGATACCGCCGAAGCATCCGTGGAACGCCTACCCGCCCGATGTCACCTGCAAGGAACATGACGAAAAAGCCCGGGCCAAGGAGCACACATCATGAGCCCAAGCATCCCTGCCCACCCCGGGCTAACACCGGGAATCAAGCCGGTGCTACCCACACAAGCGCAGCGCACGGCGCGCTGGCTCCTGGCCGGCATGCTGGCGTGGCTGTGCATCTGCACCAGCGCATGCCAGGAGCCTGCGACCGCTTATGAGGATGAAATCCTGGGTATCGACATGATCGGTATCGACCACCTGCCCGATCACCTCAGCGTGCAGGAGTTTTCGGTCAATGGCCAAGGCGGTGCACAAGCCGGCAAAGGCGGAAGAACCACCTGTTGCGTAGACCTACCGCGCCAATGGCGACCAGGCATGACGGTGGTGGTGCGCTGGCATGTCACCAACTGGCGCGACTGCAAGTGGGAAAGCTACGCACGTCGGGTGCCGGTGGAGCGCTATACGAAACTGGGGCCGGTCTGGGTGCATTTTCTGGCGGACAGCTCGGTGCGCGTGATTTCCTCCAACGAGGGGCCGCGCAGTCCCACCTATCCCGGCCCCCATGATCCGATACCGCAGAAGCATCCGTGGGATACCCTGGGCTGGTCACCGCATTGCGACAAGGTGCCGAATACGGACAAGCCTCAAGTGAAGGAGTCACTGCCATGAGCCCAAGCATCCCTGCCCACCCACCCGGGCTAACACCGGGAATCAAGCCGGTGCTACCCACACAAGCGCAGCGCACGGCGCGCTGGCTCATGGTCGGCATGCTGGCGTGGCTGTGCATCTGCACCAGCGCATGCCAGGAGCCCGCGATCGCTTACGAGGATGAGATTCTCGGTATGCCGATGAGCGGCATCGACCACCTGCCCGATCACCTCAGCGTGCAGGAGTTTTCCGTCAATGGCCAAGGCGGTGCACAAGCCGGCAAAGGCGGAAGAACCACCTGTTGCGTAGACCTACCGCGCCAATGGCGACCAGGCATGACGGTGGTGGTGCGCTGGAATGTCACCAACTGGCGCGATTGCAAGTGGGAAAGCTACGCACGTCGGGTGCCGGTGGAGAGCTATACGAAGCTGGGCCAGGTCTGGGTGCATTTTTTGGCGGACGGCTCGGTGCGCGTGATCACTTCCGAAGAAGACCCGTATAGCCCCACCTATCCCGGCCCCCATGATCCGATACCGCAGAAGCATCCGTGGGATACCCTCGGCTGGTCACCGCATTGCGACAAGGTGCCGAATACGGACAAGCCTCAAGTGAAGGAGTCACTGCCATGAGCCCAAGCATCCCTGCCCACCCACCCGGGCTAACACCGGGAATCAAGCCGGTGCTACCCACACAAGCGCAGCGCACGGCGCGCTGGCTCATGGTCGGCATGCTGGCGTGGCTATGCATCTGCACCAGCGCATGCCAGGAGCCCGCGACCGCTTACGAGGATGAGGTTCTCGGCATGCCGATGAGCGGCATCGACCACCTGCCCGATCACCTCAGCGTGCAAGACTATTCCGTCAATGGCCGGGACGGCGCGCAGGCCGGCAAGGGCGGTAGCACCGACTGTTGTGTCGACCTGCCGCGCCAATGGCGACCAGGCATGACGGTGGTGGTGCGCTGGAATGTCACCAACTGGCGCGATTGTCGAGGCGATGACTATGTGCGCACGGTATCGGTGGAGCACTACGCCAGGCTGGGCCAGGTCTGGGTGCACTTTCTGGCGGACGGCTCGGTGCGCGTGGTCACTTCCGAAGAAGACCCGTATAGCCCCACCTATCCCGGCCCCCATGATGCGATACCGCAGAAGCATCCGTGGGACGCCTACCCGCCCGATGTCACCTGCAAGGAACATGACGAAAAAGCCCGGGCCAAGGAGCACACATCATGAGCCCGAGCATCCCCTCCCACCCACCCGGCCTGACACCGGGAATCAAGCCGGTGCTACCCACCCAGGCGCTGCGCACCGAGCGTTGCGAGATGAGTTTGCAGATCAGCGTGTTTTTTGACGGCACTGGCAACAACCAGGAATGGGACGAGGCGGATAGCTGCAGCGCGGGCCTCGGCGGCACCCAGCAAAGCTGTCGCAAGGACAGCAATGTGGCGAGGCTGTTTCGCGCCTATCCCGATGAACCGCTCAATGGTTACTACCGTCTTTACGTGCATGGTGTCGGCACGCCGTGCGACCTGATCGGCGAACGGCCGCCGGCCAGTAACGGTATGGGCTTCGGCGGTGGTGGCGATGGCCGCATCAACGTCGCCCTGCTGCATGTGTTGAACTCGATGCACCGCACGATTTCGCCGACACACTTGCCCTTGATCAGCCACGAAAGTGCGATCGCACTATGCCGCAACGACCAGCGCACCGAGCAGATGTCACTGGGCTCGCTGAACCCGGCGGCACCGACCTTGAGCCCGCTGCGCTACCCGCACGATATCCACATGCTGCGCGAGGTGGGGATGGATCAAACCGGCGGCCTGCTGTGCGATGCGCACGGTAACCGGCCGCAGGCTACGGCTTTTTTCAAGACGCAGACGGCGAAACTGGCCGCGCTGATCACGGCCGCCGCGCGACCGAAGGTGGTGGAGATTTTCATCGACGTGTTCGGCTTTTCGCGCGGGGCGGCGCAGGCACGGGTGTTTTGTCAGTGGCTGACGCAGATGATGGAGGACGGCCGCCTGTGTGGCGTCGCCGCGCAGATTCGCTTTCTTGGCCTATTCGATACCGTCGCGTCGGTGGGGCCGGCCAGCCACATGGCGCCGTATGACCTCAGCAATGGGCATTACGGGTGGGCGCAGCCAGAGAATCTGCTGGTGCCTGCGTCGGTGAAAAACTGCGTGCACTACGTGGCCATGCACGAGAACCGCGCCTCGTTTCCCGTGGACTGGGTATCGCGACCGGATGGCACGCTGCCGCCCCACTGCAAGCAGTACATGTTGCCGGGCATGCACACCGATGTGGGCGGTGGCTATGCGCCGGCCGCGCAGGGTCGCGGCCTGCACGGCGACGACAGCGAGAAGCTGTCGCAGATCGCGCTGGTGAAAATGTACCAGGCCGCGCAGGCGGCTTGTGTGCCGATAGATAGAATCTTGGCCCAGACGCGCAACGGGTATGTAGTCGCATACGACCCCTTCGCCGTACACCCCGACTTGCTCGCGGCCTATAACGCCTTCATGCATGCGGTGCCGGATAGAGGCACCCAGGCCGAGTGGTTGCTGCCGTATCTGGCGTGGCGCTATCAGGTGCGCGAGGTTTACCCGCGACTGTCATGGTATGCCCGCGCATCAGCGAAGGATCGCGATGACCTGATGGGCGCCAACGGCACCTTGCTGGCGGATATCACGGCGCTGGATGCCACCGACACCGTGTGGAAAAAGGCCGCTTGCGATCTGCTGCACATTTTTGTGAGCAAGACCGTGCCGGAGTCGCATCTGGTGCCGGCGTACTGGCTCCATGACCAAAGCGCCGCCTCGCGCCAACTGGCGCCCGACGCGCGTGACCTGCTGGGAAATATCCGTGCCTACCCGCCCTTGGCAACGGCGGATAACCCCGAGCAGATGACCCCGCAGGCGATGCTGTTTGCGAACTATGTGCACGACTCCTACGCGGGCTTCCGGCCGTTTGACGTGATGCTGCGCATTGAATGCTATGGCGTGATCCCCGGCTCGTGGGAGCCGGAGGGCTACCTGCGCTACCGTCGCGTGTACAGCGGCAGCGATCAGCCGTTGACCGCGGCACCGCCGCCGGCACAACCACCGCCGCCATCGGCGGACGAACTTCAGCGGCAGAACGTCCAGATGGACATCGACAAGTACGGTATGGGCTCGGCGTCCTGGCCGCATTGAATGGCCAGCGGCCTACTGGCACGGTCGCTCGCGGCGTATTTACCACGCCGCACGATCTGCTACGAAAGCTCAGCGCAGCGATGATCAACCGAACGTAAAGCCCAGCGCATCGGTAACGCCGCGCACCCCTGCGCACAGCTGCTCCAGTTCGGCATCGCGCGGTGCAATGCGCGAACGCAGATCGAGCGTGCAGGCCAGCGCCCGCTGCAGCAGGTTGGCGTGCGCCACGGTCAGCATGGCTGCCTGACGGGCGTCGAGCAGGCCGGTGCCACGGCAGGCTTCAATCAAGCCGGCGTTGGCGGTGACATCGAGCAGGCTGGGCCATTGCGCCGCGTTCGCCAGTACCAGCCCCTGCAATGCAAATTCGATATCGAGCAGCGCACCATGGCCCTGCTTGAGATCGAGTTGGGCAGCGTTGGAGCGATCGCGTTCGGCGCGCCAGCGCTGGCGCATGTTGCTGACTTCGGCCAATACCGCAGCACGGTCGCGTGGCACCGCCAGGATGTCGCGACGTACGTCAGCCAGTTGCGCATTGAGCGCGACATCACCGGCGACCGGTCGGGCGCGCAGCAGTGCCTGGTGCTCCCAGGTCCACGCGCGGCTTTTCTGATACGCCGCGAACGAGTCGAGGCTGCTGACCAGCAGGCCCTTCGAACCGTCCGGGCGCAAGCGTGCATCGACTTCGTACAGGCGGCCGGCACGGGTCAGCACGGTGAGCCAGTTCATCACCCGCTGGGCGAGCCGCTGATACCAACGCGCACCCTCCAGCGGGCGGCCTCCGTCACTCATCGCGTGCGCGCGGCGGCCATCGTAGACAAACACCAGATCCAGATCCGAAGCAAAGCCAAGCTCGCCGCCGCCCAGGCTGCCATAGCCAAGCACAGCGAAGCCCGAGCCCACACCGGGTAGCCGGCCATGCTGGGCGATCAACTCGCGCTCGGCCAACGCCAGCACGGCACCCACCACCGACTCGGCCAGCGCCCCCAACCGACGTGCAGTTGCGACGGCGTCGGCGCGGCCATCGTTGAAAGCCAGCCCCAGCCTGAACGCCGTGGATGCCTTGAACTCGTTGATCCGCTCGAGCTCTGCCTCGGCTTCGCGTTCTTCCAGCGTGGTCAGCACGCGGGCAATTTCGGCGGTGATATCGGCGCGTTTGAACGGCAGTTGATCGATCCGCGGATCGAGCACGTCGTCCAGCAGCAGCGGCTGTGCAATAACCCTCTCGGCGAGGAAGGCGCTGTCGCCAAACACGCGGACCAGACGTTTGCGTGCGGCCGGCTGTTCTTCCAGCAGCGCCAGATACGACGAGCGTCGCGCGACGGCCTGCATCAGTCGGCACAGGCGCAGCAGACAGGGCACCGGGGCGGCGCTGGCGCGTGCGGCGCTGAACAGCTGCGGCATCAGGTGATCCAGCCGTTCGCGCGAACGCGCCGACATCGCCCGCACAGGCGCCGCCTGCGGCAGCTTGAGCAAGGCATCCGCCAGTTCTGCACCGGGCACGAAGCCGGACGCCTCAAGCACGCTGACATCGAGCGATTCGGCACAAGCCTGCTGCCATAGCACCATATCGGCGGCTGGCACGCTGGCGGTGCGGCCACCTTGCGGCATCAGCACGGCGGCGAATTCCTCACTGACTATCGCGCGATGCTTGGCCAGTGCGGCATTGAGCGTGTCCCAGTCGGGATACTCCAGGCTCAGCGCAATGCGCTCGCGACTCAGCGCATCGTCGGGGATGTCGTGGGTCTGCGCATCGCGCATCATCTGCACGCGGTTTTCCACCCGGCGCAACAGTACATAGGCCTCGCGCAACATGCGCGCACGCGCTGCACCGATGTGCCCGCGCGCCTCACATGCAGTGAGCGCCGGCAGCAGGCCGCGCACGCGCAAGCTCGGTTCGCGCCCGCCGCGAATCAGCTGGGTCAGCTGCACGATGAACTCGATCTCGCGGATACCGCCAGGCCCGAGCTTGAGGTTGTCGGCCAGATCCTTGCGCGCTACTTCCGCATCGATCAGCGCCTTCATCTCGCGCAGGCCGGCGAACGCGGTGTAGTCCAGATACTTGCGATAGACAAACGGTCGCAGCAACTCCTGCAGCTGCTTGCCGGCATGCAGGTCACCGGCGACCGGACGCGCCTTGATCCAGGCGTAGCGCTCCCAGTCGCGGCCTTCGCTCTGGTAGTACTGCTCCATCGCGGCAAACGACAGCGCGAGGCGCCCGGCATTGCCGAACGGACGCAGGCGCAGATCGACCCGGGCGCAGATGCCGTCCATGGTCGGTTCGTTCAGCAGGCGTACCAGTTGGCGACCGAGCCGGATGAAGTATTCGCTGTTGTCGAGCTGGCGCGCGCCATCGCTATGGCCGCCCTGCGGATAAGCCAGCACCAGGTCGATGTCGGAAGAAAAGTTCAGCTCGCTACCGCCGAGCTTGCCGAAGCCGACCACCACCAGCCGCTGCAGCACGCCTTCGGGATCACGGCTGTGGCCATAGCGTGCCGCCATGGCGCGCTCGGACCAACTTAGTGCAACGCCTAGCAAGGCTTCGTACAGGACGCTGGTGGCGGACAGGGTTTCGGGCAGCTCATCCAACCCGTTGACGTCGCGGAACAACAGCCGCAACGCTTCGGCATGGCGGAAACGACGCAATGCCACCATGCAGGCAGCTTCGTCATCCGGCAGTTTGAGGGCGTCGATGCGCGCACTGGCATCGCTGCCGGAACGCAGCCGTTCCAACCCTTGCGGCGCCAGCAGCTGCGGCTGCCGGGACCAGACGTCAAATGCGAAATCGCTGGCCAGCAAGGTGCGGCGGATGCGTTCGGCGACACCGGCATCGTCGTGCAACGGCACCCCGGCAGCACGGCAACGGGCAACCAGGTCGCCGTAGCGGTCGTCGATCAGCGCACGCAGCGCGGCGGATTCTTGAGAAGGCATCCGGCCATTGTGCCGTAGTAAGGACGAGCTGCCGACTGGGAATTGGCATTGCCGTGACGTCGTGTACACCGGCGCTGAACTTGAGCGTTGATAGAACCGCGAGGACCGCTCCCGACCCACCTCCCCCAATCAACAATTGGTTCATCTGATCCCGATTACATTTCAGAGTCAGAACCATGCCAGCAAGCGCAGGCCTGCCATGTCGTTGAATGCCACAAGCTCGGCCCACCGTTGGCGCCTGCTGGCAGCACGTATCGTGCTGCCGCTGGTGCTGGCGCTGGCATTCGTGCTGCTGACCGGCCTGCTTGACGGCGGAATGGGTGTGTTGCCGCCGCGGCTGCTCGATCAGCCGCGGTTCTTGCTGGCCAATGCGTGGCCCGGTCTGTTGCTGGCCGGTGTATTGCTGGCGTTCACCCGCCGCCTGCTGCTGTCGTTCGGGCTGGCGTTTCTGCTGCAGGGAGTGTTTTACGGCGTCAATGTGCTGAAGGTGGCGAACCTCGGCACGCCACTGCTGCCAGCCGATTTCCGCATGGTTGGACAGCTGCGCAAGGGCGGCGCGCATCTTCTGTTCGGCTACCTGCCACAGAGTCCGTGGCCTTACCTGGCGCTACTGGCCGGGGCGGCCCTGGTTGTCGCGATGTGGCGCTACGAACCGGCACTGTACCCTCGCCATACCCACGGCAAGCGCCTGCTGGCCGGCGGCGTGCTGGCGACGATCTTGCTCAGCATGCTGATAGGCATGGCGGTCTGGGGGAAAATCTACAACGCCAGGGTGCTCTGGCTGGAACCATGGTCGGCGTCTTCCACCAGCACCCATTCAGGCCTGATCAGTTCGCTGATGATGTTTCATCTGCAGGATCGGCACGGCAAGAAGAAACCAGACCGCGCCGCCGCGACCCAATTGATTGGGCAGTCCGCTGCATCGTTGCGCCAGGTCATGCAGCCGCCAGCCACAAACGGTGAACTGCCCGACATCGTGGTGGTGCAAAGCGAGTCGTTCTTTGATCCGTCGATCATGCACGGCTATGAACAGGCCAACCTCACACCGAACCTGCGTCGGCTTGCCGCGCACGGGATCAGCGGCAAACTGCATGTACCCACGTTCGGCGGCGGCACCATCCGCACCGAGTTCGAGGTGCTCACCGGCCTGTCGCTGCGCTACTTCGACAACCTGCAATATCCCTACCTGCAGATGGGCAACAAGGCGGTACCGAGCCTGGTGCGTACGCTGAACGCGCACGGCTACGAAACGATGGCGGTGCATGGCAATGATCCGGCGTTCTGGAATCGCACGAGTGCGTTCAAGGCACTGGGCTTTGCTCGTTTCGTATCGCAATCGTCGTTCCCGGCCAGTGCGCCGATGGACGGCAAGTACATGGCCGACAGCGCGATGACCGACGAGATCATGGCGCTGATGAAGGACTCCGGTCCCCCGCAATTTATCTTCGCGATCAGCCTCGAAGCACACGGCCCGTATGACGTCGAGCCGAGTCATGACGACGAGCGCGACGCCATCCCGGTACCTGATGGCATCACCGGCGAAGACAAACTGGAACTGCAGAATTACATCTATCACATGCAACACGCCGACGCCGAGCTCGGCCGACTCGTCGCCTGGTTGGCCCAACGCCAGCGACCAAGCCTGGTGCTGTTTTACGGCGACCATCTGCCAGCGTTGGGTGGCAGCTACCGCACCGCCGGCTTTGTCGATGGCCAGGACATGCTGAGCCAGGCCGGCACCTGGCTGCTGGTCGACCCGCACAGCGAAGGCGCGCCGATACAACAGGACACAGCCGCCTGGCTGCTTCCCGGCAAATTGCTGGCACAGGCCGGCATCCAGGACGACGCCTATTTCGCGCTGACCACCCTGGTCGGCCCACAACTTGCCGCACTGACCAAGGCTCCAGGTGCACTGCCGCCGACGGAAGACAGCGACGAGAAGAGGATCGACCAGGCTATGGCCAGCGTCGAACAACTGCGCATGAGTGGAAAACTGGAGCCCCTGCTGCCGAAGTTTGAAGCGCTACCCACCGGCGGCATTGCCCACAACAACACCGTGCTGACCACTCCGCCCTCTTCAGCCGCATTGCAGCAGTAAGCCACAGTATCCCTGACGACGGATCTGCCTCGCGTTTGCGCGATGGTCGGCGCATCTCGTTTTTCGTTGGCCCAAACCTCCACACGGTTACCATCAACCAAGAGCTGGCTTGGCCGAGCCTGAAGAAAAAGAAAAACCCCGCCGAAGCGGGGTTTCCTTTGTCTTTGCAACCGGGAAAGCGGGACTTAGAAGTCCATACCGCCCATGCCGCCCATGCCGCCGCCCTGGCCGCCGCCATGGCTGTGGCCTTCGTCCTTCTTCGGCAGCTCGGCGACGATCGCCTCGGTGGTGATCGCCAGGCCGGCAACCGATGCTGCGTTCTGCAGCGCGGTGCGGGTGACCTTGGTCGGATCCAGGATGCCCATCGCAACCATGTCGCCGTACTCGCCGGTCGCGGCGTTGTAGCCGAAGTTGCCGGTGCCTTCCTTGACGCGGTTGACGACGACGGACGACTCTTCGCCGGCGTTCGCCACGATCGCACGCAGCGGCGCTTCCAGCGCACGACGGGTGATCGCGATGCCCAGGTCCTGATCAGTGTTGTCACCCTTCAGACCTTCGACAGCCTTCAGCGCGCGGATCAGTGCAACGCCGCCGCCCGGGACCACGCCTTCTTCGACGGCCGCACGGGTTGCGTGCAGGGCGTCTTCGACGCGTGCCTTCTTTTCCTTCATTTCGATCTCGGTGCCGGCACCGACCTTGATGACCGCAACGCCGCCGGCCAGCTTGGCCACGCGCTCCTGCAGCTTCTCGCGATCGTAGTCGGAGGAGGTCTCCTCGATCTGCGCCTTGACCTGAGCGATGCGCGACTGGATCTTCTCCGCTTCGCCGGCACCGTCGATGATCGTGGTGTTTTCCTTGGTGATCACGACGCGCTTGGCACGGCCGAGGTCAGCAATCGTCGTCTTCTCGAGCGACAGACCGACTTCCTCGGAAACGACCTGGCCGTTGGTCAGGATCGCGATGTCTTCCAGGATCGCCTTGCGACGATCGCCGAAGCCCGGCGCCTTGACGGCAGCGACCTTGACGATACCGCGGATGGTGTTGACGACCAGCGTGGCCAGGGCCTCGCCCTCGACTTCCTCGGCGACGATCAGCAGCGGCTTGCCGGCCTTGGCAACGGCTTCCAGCACCGGCAGCAGCTCGCGGACGTTCGACACTTTCTTGTCGTGGATCAGGATGTACGGATCATCCAGCTCGACCTGCTGGCTCTGCTGGTTGTTGATGAAGTACGGCGACAGGTAGCCGCGATCGAACTGCATGCCTTCGACGACGTCCAGCTCGTTTTCCAGACCCGAGCCTTCCTCGACCGTGATCACGCCTTCCTTGCCGACTTTCTTCATCGCGGTGGCGATGATGTCGCCGATGTTGGTGTCGGAGTTCGCCGAGATCGTACCGACCTGGGCGATTTCCTTGTCGTTCGCGGTCGGGTTGGAGAACTTCTTCAGCTCGCCGACCGCAGCGGCGACGGCCTTGTCGATGCCGCGCTTCAGGTCCATCGGGTTGATGCCGGCGGCAACCGCCTTGAGGCCTTCCTGGATGAACGCCTGCGCCAGCACGGTGGCGGTGGTGGTGCCGTCACCAGCGACGTCGGAGGTCTTGGAAGCGGCTTCCTTGACGATCTGCGCGCCGAGGTTCTCGTAACGGTCGGCCAGCTCGATTTCCTTGGCGACGGAGACGCCGTCCTTGGTGATCGTGGGGGCGCCGAAACTCTTCTCGAGCACGACATTGCGGCCCTTCGGACCGAGCGTGACCTTGACCGCATTGGCCAGGGTGTTGACGCCCTTCAACATGCGGGCGCGGGCGTCTTCGCCAAAACGAACTTCTTTAGCTGCCATGATTTTTTTGCCTCAAAAAAATGAATAAGTAACGGTTTGTCGTTGCGAAGGTGCAGCAGGAGGAGCCAAAGGCGACCGACGTGCGCGGATTTGCTTCGCGCTCGCCGTCTCATCAGGCTCCAGCCAATCAGCCTTCGATCACAGCCACGATGTCGTCTTCCTTCAGGAAAACCAGCTCTTCGCCGTCGATCTTGATTTCCTGGCCGGCATACTTGCCGAACAGCACGGTATCGCCCGTCTTGACCGACATCGGACGCACGCTGCCGTCCTTCTGGATCAGGCCGGTGCCGGCAGCGGTGACCTTGCCGCGGGTCGGCTTCTCGGTGGCGCTGTCGGGAATGACGATACCGCCGGCGGAGATGCGCTCCTCTTCCAGGCGCTTGACGATGACGCGGTCGTGCAACGGACGCAATGTGCTCATGACAACTCCAGCTATCGATTGAGGTAGGACAAGGCTTTGAAGACCCGAACCGGCGATCTTGTTAGCACTCTAGGGAAACGAGTGCCAATTTTAGCGGTACAGAACGCCGCTGCAAGCGGTTCGGTCACGGAACAGCTAATTGGGTGGTTGGAGCTTGCTTTCAAGGGCGACCCGAAGAAATCGGGCAACCGAGGAAAGCGGTGACGCGGAGGTCGACGTACGGCCCGCTGATGGCGCCGACAGGCACCACAAACAAGAACTTCGCCGCCCGCCTGGATAACGGGCTCGATTCCTTAAGACAGTATGATCCCAATTAATCAAGGCTGCGCTCTTTGCGCACTCAGAACGGACTCTGGTGAAACGAAACATCTATCAGCGACTCGGCGGTTTGTGGATGCGCGAAGGCATTCGCGGCTTTACACGTCACCTCCTGCGGCGCCCTTCACTGCGTCAGCGCTACGTGGCGCGATACGCATCGCCGGCGGGGCCTGGGCTGGAAATTGGGCCCAGCCATAGCCCGCTTGCACCCAAATTCCGCGGATTTTGCGTCGATATTTTGGATCACGCCGATGCCGCAGCCTTGCGCACCAAGTACCAGGGCACGGAAGTCGACGTCGCCAACATCGAGGATGTGGACTATGTATGAAAGGGCGAGCCGCTATCGGAGACCATCGGTCGAAAAAGTTGTTACGAGTGGATTATCGCCAGTCATGTCATCGGGCACACGCCGGATCTGGTTGGCTTCCTGATCGAGTGCCAAAGCTTGCTCCGTGAAAGCGGCCGGCTGATTCTGGTGGTACCGGACAAGCGATACTGCTTCGACCGCTTTCAAAGTCTGACGTCGACCGGCGATACCCTGGACGCACATCGCCAACAGCTCACCAAGCCATCGCCTGGCCGTGTATTCGACCACCATGCCAACGCGGTGAAGAAGGGGCGGGCGGGCGCGATCGCGTGGCACAAGTACGCCTTCGGCAAGCTACGCATGATCCACACGGTGGATGGCGCGCGCGGAGCCTGGCAGGACGCGCAACAGGGCGACCAATACGTCGACGTTCATAACTGGCACTTCACGCCGGAGAGTTTCCAGCTTGTGGTGGATGACCTGCGCGAACTCGGCTTGATTGAGCTTGGTATCGCCGATGGACCTGCTGGATCGGGCGGCGAGTTCTGCGTCTGCCTGCAGCGCATGTCAGTCGATCGCATGGACCGGCTGGCAAGCCTGGCCAGCATCGGCAACGTGCAGCGTTGAGGAGCCCTCCTCCCGACTTGGAAAAACTCGGACCCTGGAGCAATCACAGCTTCGATGCATCCCTGCCGCCCCTATCGACAGGAGCCCCGAGAGCGACGACGATGGCGGCCCGCCATACCATCCGGGGCCGCCAAAGCCGTGAGCGACGAGCTGACGCTACGTAAGGACATCGTCGGCCAGGGGACGAAGCTGGCCGCATCCGGCCTGAGCCAGGGCACCTCGGGCAACCTGAGCACCCGCTGCGGGGCCGGTTTCCTGATCACCCCCAGCGGCACTGCCTATGAAGGCCTGACCCCAGCCGATATGGTCCTGCTGGATATGGCGGGCCACTACGAGCACCCGTTGCGGCCATCGAGCGAATGGCGCTTCCATCGCGACATCTATGTGGCACGACCCGACATCCAGGCGGTGGTACATGTCCATCCGCCGTACAGCACGGCACTGGCGATGTGCCGGATGGCCATTCCCGCCGCCCACTACATGATCGCGGTAGGCGGCGGCGACTCGATCCGCTGCGCCGAATACCACACCTACGGCACCCAGGCCTTGTCCGACGCGGTACTGCAGGCCCTGGAGGGCCGCCTGGCCTGCCTAATGGCCAACCACGGCATGATCGCCACCGGCACCACCCTGGTGCAGGCCATCTGGCGCGCCGTCGAGGTGGAGAATCTGGCCCGGCAGTACGCGTTGGCGCTACAGGTCGGCAAGCCGGTGTTGCTGACTGACCAGGAAGTCACCGAGGTGCTGGAAAAATTCGCCCATTACGGCCTGATGTCGGTGAAACCCTGATGCCCGATCCCGTCCTGCTTTGTTACTGCAGCTGCCCCGACGCGGCCAGCGCCCAGGCCCTGGCCGAGGCGGTGGTGGGAGAAGGCCTGGCTGCCTGCGTCAATCGCCTGCCCGGCGTCCGCTCCACCTATCGCTGGAAGGGCAAACTGACCACAGATAGCGAGGAGCTGCTGCTGATCAAGACCACCGAGGCCCGCTTCGCGGCGCTGAAGGAACGCATCCTGGCGCTGCACCCATATGAATTGCCCGAGCTGATCGCGGTGCCGGTGACCCTGGGCCACCAGGCCTATCTCGATTGGGTACGCGACCCTTCCCCATAGGTCGCACGAGCGGCGCATGCTGGTCGGCCACGCTGCGCCGCGCAAAAGACTGCTGACAGATTCCGGCATTACCGTGGATTAGCCTGGTCACGATGCAGAACATCGCACGAACCCTCATCGAGCCTCGTTATGCACCACACGCACATGCAGAAATCCGATATTGCTGCGCTGCTATTGCTGGGCGCCTTGTGGGGCGCATCGTTCCTGTTCATGCGGATGGGCGCCAACCAGTTCGGTAGCCTGCCGTTGGCCGGCATGCGCGCGATCGGCGCCACCGTGTGCTCGCTGCCCCTGCTGCTCTCACGCCAGCGGATGGCCGAAATGCGTGCGCATTGGCGGCCAATTGCCATCGTGGGCCTAGCTAATTCCGCGTTGCCCTTCGTGTTGTTCTCCTATGCCGCGCAGAGCCTGCCGGCTGGCGTCTCGGCCATCTCCGATGCGATTGCGCCACTGCTGGTGGCCGCTTCCGGCTGGATGTTGTTTGGTGAACGGCTGGACGCCATGCGCGCCAGCGGCCTGTTGATCGGCCTCACCGGGGTGGTTTGGCTGGTGGCTGGCACGGTGGGTTTCGGCCACGGTCATGCTGGCGGTTCGACCGGCTGGGCTATGGCCGCCTGTGTCGGCGCCAATGTCTGCTACGCCTTTGGCGGCCATTACAGCCATCGCCGGTTGCGCGGGGTGACGCCGCTATCCGTGGCTACCGGTAGCCAGTTCGTCGCCGCCGTGTTCCTGCTGCCTTTCACGGTATGGCTGTGGCCGGCCAAGACACCCAATGCAAAGGCGTGGCTGGCCATGTTCGGCCTGGCGGCGGCCTGTACGTCGCTCGCCTATGTACTGTTCTACCGATTGATGGCACGCGTGGGGGCCACCCGCAGCATGGCCGTGCTGTACCTGATCCCGGTGTTTGGCGTGCTGTGGGGCCTGCTCTTCCTGCATGAACCGGTCACCTTGGCGATGGCCGGCGGCTGCGCGGTGATCCTGCTGGGCGTGGCGCTGACCACAGGGATGCTGCGTTTTCGCTCAAGGGCAACGCAGCTTGCCGATGCCACGATGATCGAGCCGTAACCCAGCGTCGACGGCGGACGAAGAACTAAGGACTGCCGACTCGACCGCCTCCCGGACGAGAAAGGCATCGGAGCCCGGGCGAGAGTTTATTCAGACGCCGCCCGGGTGAGCCATAATCCTTGTTCGCCCGCGTCCCCACGCAGGCATTCCACGCTGGAGCTGCAATGCGCCTGATCCACCCCGGCCGCCTGGCCGCCCACTTCGTCGTCCTGCTCTGCCTGTGGATGACGCTGAGTTGCTCCGCCTTCGCGCAGAACGACACTGGCAGCCTGCTGCCGGTCACCGAGGCGTACAAGCTCACTACGGATGCCTCCACGCCGGGCGTGCTGAAGCTGCACTGGACGATCGCGCCGGACTATTACCTGTATCGCGGCCGCATGAAGTTCAAGGCCGGCGATGGCGTGACGCTGAGCGAGGCGCAACTGCCGGATGGCGCGAAGCATCATGACGAATACCTCGGCGATGTAGAGACCTATCACCACAGCATCGACGCCACGCTGCCGTACACCGTGGCCGCTGGTACCGCACGACTGAAGTTGAGCGTGCAGTACCAGGGTTGCCACGAGGTCGATCCGAAGATCTGCTACCCGCCGTATACCGCGCAGCTGGATCTACCGCTGACACCCGGCGCAGCCTCCACCATCGCCACAGCGGGCACAACGACGCCAAGTCACGCCAACGGTTCACTCAGTGCCGCGCTGCGTGCGATCGGTAGTCCGCCGCCTACCGGCGCGGGTGCAACCACCCTGCCGTCGGGCAACGCGGCGGACCCGGCACCGGAGGCTCCGCCGGCCGGTGTCGCCCAGGACCCACTGAATCTATTCGCTGCGCTGCTGCTCGCACTCGGTGGCGGACTGGTGCTGAACCTGATGCCGTGTGTGCTGCCGGTATTGTCGATCAAGGCGGTCAGTGTGCTGGAGAGCGGTGAAAGCGCCAGCCGGGCTCGCCGTCACGCGCTGTATTACACCGCCGGCGTGCTGAGCAGTTTCGCCGTATTGGGTCTGGGCATTCTCGCTTTGCGTTCAGCCGGCCACGCGCTTGGCTGGGGTACCCAATTGCAGCAGCCCATCGTGGTTGGGGTGCTGGCGATGATCATGTTGGCGGTCGGCTTGTCGATGTCCGGGGTGGTGCAGTTTGGTGCCTCGCTGGGCAATACCGGCGCAACCCTTGCTTCGCGCTCGGGCCCGGCCGGCGACTTCTTCACCGGCGTACTGGCGGTGGTCGTGGCCAGCCCCTGTACGGCACCGTTCATGGGCAGCGCGCTGGCCTATGCGTTTGCGGCGCCGATGCTGTCGGCACTGCTGGTGTTCCTGATGCTGGGAGTGGGCCTGGCGCTGCCGTTCCTGTTGATCGGTTTCGTGCCGGCGCTGGCGCGTCTGCTGCCGCGGCCGGGGCGCTGGATGGAAACGCTGAAGCAGGTGCTGGCGTTTCCGATGTATCTGACTGCCGTCTGGCTGGTCTGGGTGTTGGCCCATCAGCGCGGCGCCGATGCCGTGGGCCTGGTGCTGGTGGCGATGGTGCTGCTGGCGATGACGTTGTGGTGGTTCGAACGCAGTCGATCGCGCGGCACGATCAGTCGGGTGCTGGTCGCCGTGCTGGCGCTCGCCACGCTGGTGCCGGTGTATCTGCTCGCCCATGTACCGCCGGTGTCGAGCGTCGCCGTGGCCGAGGACGGTGTGGTGGCTTACAGCCCGGAAAAACTCGCCGCATTGCGTGCTGCCGGCACCCCGGTCTTTGTCGACATGACGGCCGACTGGTGCGTCACCTGCAAGGCGAACGAACACACCGTGCTGGACACCCAGGCGTTCCGCGATCTGCTGCAACATACCGGCGCGGTCTACATGAAAGGCGACTGGACCGACGTCAACCCGACCATCAGCGCGTTCCTGCAGCAATACCACTCACCCGGCGTGCCGCTGTACGTGGTGTTTCCGAAGCACAACGGCGCCGGCCAGCAGCTATCTACCGTGCTGACCTCTGCGCTGGTCGAACAGGCGCTGACGGCAGCAGCGCAGCAGTGAGGGGCCGTCCATGATGGACCGTAGTAACTGGCTGATCGTCGGCCTGGCGGTGCTTGCCGCCGCGGTCGGCGGTTACCTGGAACACCGCAGCGGACAAACGACGCAACCCGAGTCGCCACTGATCGGCCAACCGGTGCCGGCGTTGAGCCTGCCCGATCTCGACGGCAAGCCGCATCGACTGAGCGATTACCGGGGCCATCGCGTGCTGTTGAATTTCTGGGCCAGCTGGTGCGGCCCATGCCTGGACGAAATGCCGGCCCTGGCCCAAGCACAGGCAAAGTTCGGCGAACACGGAGCGATCGTCGTCGGGATCGCGATGGACGATCCCGTCCAAGTTCGGGCGTTTCTGGCCGCGCATTCCCTGAACTATCCGATTTTGCTGGGTCGGCTCGCGCCGCCGAGCACGTCGCTGGAACTGGGTGATGGTGCAGGCGCGTTGCCCTATAGCGTGCTGATCGACGCTGATGGTCGGGTTTTGGCCACCCACTTCGGGGCGTTGCCGGCGGCACAAGTGGCGCAGTGGTTATCGCCACTCCCCGGCAAGCCCTGAGACGGATTGACATACGCATCCGCACGGAATATTGCGCTTCTCCGTCAAACATCGCCGATCTGCGCTGAACTAGACAACATCCACGACTGCGCGCACACTTCGCTCGGTCCCGGGGCGTCCGGACGCAAGGTGGGTGGTTTCGTGGCGAAGATTCTGGTCCTGCATGGACCCAATCTCAATTTGCTGGGCGCGCGGGAGCCGGAGATCTATGGCCGCGATACGCTGGCCGACATCGACCACCGACTGGCCGAGCTGGCACGAGCGGCTGGACACGAACTGACCTGCTTCCAATCCAACGCCGAGCACGAGCTGATCGACCGCATCCAGCAAGGCCGCGCTGACCACACCGCCCTGATCCTGTTCAACCCGGGTGCGTTTACCCATACCAGCATCGCCCTGCGCGACGCGCTGGCCGCGGTGGCGATCCCGTTTATCGAAGTGCATTTGTCCAACGTGCATGCACGCGAGCCATTCCGGCACCACTCCTACCTGTCCGATATCGCGATCGGCGTGATTTGCGGCTTTGGCAGCGACAGCTACCGGCTGGCGCTGGAAGCGGCGATCCATCGGCTGCAGGCCACCGTAGCCGCAAGCAGCATGGCCGCCCTCGCGTCGTAATAGAACCTGGCCACACGGCCGACCCCAATCAACATCCGGCCACTGCGGTGGCATGACTGACCATAAGGCTGATTCGATGGATTTGCGCAAAATCAAGAAATTGATCGACCTGCTTGAGGAATCCAACCTCGCAGAACTCGAGATCAAGGAAGGCGAGGAAGTCGTGCGCTTGTCGCGCGTGCCCAAGAACACCGCGCCGGTGGCCGCTGCCCCGGTAGCCGTTGCGGCAGCGCCTGTCGCCGCCGCGCCGGCCGCCTCACCTGTCGAAGCTCCTGCCGCCAATGCGTTGCCGGCCGGGCATGTCGTGAAGGCGCCGATGGTTGGCACGTTCTACGCTTCGGCCAGCCCGAGCACGCCGGCATTCGTCAAGGTCGGTCAGCAGGTCAAGGCTGGCGAGACGCTGGGCATCATCGAGGCGATGAAGATGTTCAACCAGATCGAGGCCGACGTGGCCGGCACCGTGCAGGCCATCCTGGTCGAGAACGGCCAGCCGGTGGAGTTCGACGAGCCCATGTTTGTGATCGCCTGACATGCCAAAGCTTGAAAAAGTCGTCATCGCCAACCGCGGCGAAATCGCCCTGCGCGTGCTGCGTGCCTGCCACAGCCTGGGCATCAAGACCGTGGCCGTGCATTCCACCGTGGACCGCAACCTGAAGCACGTTGGCCTGGCCGATGAATCGGTGTGCATCGGCCCCGGCCCCTCGCTCGACAGCTATCTCAATATCCCGCGCATCATCGCCGCCGCAGAGATCACCGACGCCCAGGCGATCCATCCGGGCTACGGTTTTCTTTCCGAACGCGCTGATTTTGCCGAGCAAGTCGAACAGTCCGGCTTCATCTTCATCGGCCCGACCGCCGAGGTGATTCGCCTGATGGGCGACAAGGTCGAGGCGATCCGCGCCATGAAGGCCGCCGGCGTGCCATGCGTGCCAGGCTCTGGCGGCCCGCTCGGCGAGGACGTGGAAGAGAACCTGCGGATCGCCCGCGACATCGGCTACCCGGTGATCATCAAGGCCGCCGGTGGTGGTGGTGGTCGCGGCATGCGCGTGGTGCGCACCGAAGCGCATCTGGGCAACGCCGTCACCATGACCAAGGCCGAAGCCAAGGCCGCGTTCGGCAACGAACAGGTCTACATGGAGAAGTTTCTGGAGAATCCGCGCCACGTGGAGATCCAGGTGCTCGCCGACGGCCAGGGCAATGCGATCCACCTCGGCGAGCGCGACTGCTCCATGCAGCGCCGCCACCAGAAAGTGGTCGAGGAAGCACCCGCGCCCGGCATCACGCCGGAGCAGCGCGCGCAGATCGGCAAGGTCTGCGTCGATGCCTGCCTGCGCATCGGTTATCGCGGCGCGGGTACGTTCGAGTTCCTGTTTGAGAACGGCCAGTTCTACTTCATCGAGATGAACACCCGTATCCAGGTCGAGCATCCGGTCACCGAGCTGATCACCGGCATCGATCTGGTCCGCGAACAGCTGTTGATCGCCGGCGGCGACAAGCTGTCGATCAGGCAGGAAGACATCGTCCTGCGTGGCCATGCCATCGAGTGCCGCATCAACGCCGAGGATCCGGACACATTCATGCCCAGCCCGGGCACGGTGAAGCGCTTCGAGGCACCCGGTGGTCCTGGCGTGCGCGTCGATACGCACCTCTACGACGGCTACAAGATTCCGCCCAACTACGATTCGATGATCGGCAAGCTGATCGTGCATGGCCCCGATCGCGAGACCGCGATTGCGCGCATGCGCCTGGCGCTTGCCGAAACGGTGATCGAAGGCGTGAAGTGCAATATCCCGCTGCAGCAGCGCATCATGGCTGACGCCGGCTTCCAGCAAGGTGGACAGAACATCCACTATCTGGAAAAGCGCATGGCAGAGCAGAAAGAGCATTAAAAAGCTTTTTGCGTTCGCCTCCTCTCCCTCTGGGGAGATGAGTACATGCTCTCGGCGCATTGTCCTCCTCTCCCCTCTGGGGAGAGGATTGAGGTGAGGGGCGGGTGCTCGCGGGGACGTTGACCGAAGCCTGCCCTGACGCTACCTCATCGCAAGATTGTCACCCTCACCCCAGCCCTCTCCCCAAAGGGGAGAGGGGGCAAAGCGGACTCACGATGCCCTTTCTCGAACTCTCCCTGATCATTCGCGTCGAGCAGCAGCCGCACGTGGAAGACGCACTGAACGATCTCGGCGCGCAGGCGATCACGCTGCAAGACGCCGATGCGGAAACGCCGGACGAACAGGCGATCTTCGAGCCGGGCGTGGGCGAGTTGCCGCTGTGGCCGACGATCACACTGAACGCCTTGTTCGATGCCGATACCGATCGTCGCGGCCTCACCGAAACACTGGCCGAATTGCTGCCGTGGCTGGAGCCCGATCAACTCACGTTCCGCGATGTCGCTGACGAGAACTGGGAACGCGCGTGGATGGATCAGTACAAGCCGATGGCGTTCGGTCGTCGGCTTTGGATCTACCCGTGGAACATCGAACCACCGGCCGATGAGGACACCGTGGTGGTGCGGCTCGACCCCGGCCTCGCGTTTGGCAGCGGCACCCATCCGACCACCGCGCTGTGCCTGGAATGGCTGGACGGCATCGATCTGGCGGGCAAGACGCTGACCGACTTCGGCTGCGGCTCCGGCATCCTGGCGATCGCCGCGCTGAAGCTGGGCGCGGCCAGTGCGACCGGCGTGGACAACGATCCACAGGCGCTCACCGCGTCGGCCGATAACGCCGAGCGCAACGGCGTGGCCGATCGACTCGCGTTGTTCCTGCCCGACGAAATGGAGGCGGAACCCGCCGAGGTATTCATCGCGAACATCCTGGCCGGCCCGCTCGGTGAACTCGCGCCCACGTTCGCAGCCGCAGCAAAACCGAATGCACCGTTCGCGATCTCCGGCATCCTCATCGGACAGCAGGATGAATTGTTGCAGCGCTACGGCGAATGGTTCGACGAACTGCGCGTCGACACTCGCGAAGACTGGGTGCGGATCAGCGGTCGCCGCCGCGCTTGAACGATCCCCGCCGGCGCCATTCGGCCCGCTTGATCAGCCGCCTGTCGTGGCTGCGCTGCCTATCCGCGTTCAAGCTGCCAGCGGCAGCCTGCTAAGCTTGCCAAATACAGAACAAAGCGGCCCGCATGTATACCCAATGCCCCGAATGCCTGTCCGTGTTTTCGCTCGATGCGCACACGCTTGCGCAAGCGCACGGCCATGTGATTTGCGGGCACTGCAGAGCCAGCTTCGACAGCATTGCCACGCTCACCGACCAGCTGCCGCCCGAACCCTTTCGCGAACTGCCGGTGAACGAACCTGCGTTCGAGCCGCCAGGCATCGATCTGGTGGTCTATCGACCAAGGCCTGAATCGCCCGCCGTTGTCCAGGACGAGGTGGCCGAAAAGTCCACTGGGCCGGAAGATTTTTCGCAACTGGTGTTCACGCCTCACTTTGCGCGTGAGCAACGGACGCACCGCCCCAAACGATCACGCCAACGCCTGCGCCAGCGACATCGATCCGCCTCCGGCGAGCGACGCTGGCCGTGGGTCATCGTATGCGCCCTGCTGGCGTTGCTGCTCGGCATCCAGCTAGCTTGGGCCGAACGCGATCCGTTGATCCGCAATCCCACCACTGGAGGCTGGCTGCGCAGCATTTGCGCCACTCTCGACTGTCAGCTACCGCTGGTCGCGGCCCCACAGCAAATGCACTTGCTCGACAGCAACGTGCAGGCGCATCCCAGCGTGTCGGGCGCGCTGATGATCAGCGCCAGGGTGCGCAACGATGCGGCGTTCGCTCAGCCGTACCCGGTAGTCACGATCACCTTGTCGAACGCGCAGGGCCAACGCATGGCCATGCGGCGACTGCAGCCACGCGAATACCTTGATGACAACGCGATTTTAGAGCGCGGCCTGACCCCCGGCGCCAGCGCCGTACTGTTGTTCGAAGTGGAAGATCCTGGCGACAAAGCGGTGGCGTTCGAATTCGGCTTCGAATAGCACTTAAAATTATCGTCACGCGCGGGTAGACTCACCACTTCGCGCATACTTCACAACCGGCACTGGTTCTATGCCGTGGCTTTGCGTCAACAGTCATCATCATACGCAGCGGCCTAAGTAGCCGACTGCTTTGTACGTGAGGGGAAATGTCCGTGAACGCCGTCAGACTGCCTGTTACCGAGGCAGTAAAACAGACATCGCCGCAAAACGCCGGCAGCCAAAGTGCGCTGAGCGAATGCGTCAGCCGTACCGTGCGTCGCTATCTCGCTGATATTGGAGATACCGAATGCACGGAAGGCCTGCATGCGCTGGTGTTGCGCGAGGTCGAAGTCCCGCTGTTGCGCGAAGTATTGGCGTTCCATGATGGCAACCAGAGCCGCGCCGCCAGCGCGCTGGGCATCAATCGTGCCACCTTGCGCAAGAAGCTGGCGCTGCACGGTTTGCTGTAAGAAGCTGTCCGCTCCAAGCACCTGCAAGAGCCTGTTTAGCATCTGCGGATAGCTCGCCACGCACGGTCGCACACACGCAAAAACCACTAACCGATCAGACGGCTATAATGAGCGGCTTTCCCCTTCTGGAAACCTCTCATGCCCACGCCTCATCTCGTCCCGGTTCGTCGCGCCCTGCTTAGCGTTTCCGACAAGACCGGCCTGATCGAGCTGGCACAGCGGCTGGCTGCCGCTGGCGTGGAGCTGCTTTCCACCGGTGGCAGCGCGAAGGCGCTGCGCGAGGCTGGCATCGCGGTGCGGGAGGTCAGCGACGTCACCGGCTTCCCCGAGATTATGGACGGCCGCGTAAAAACGCTGCACCCGAAAGTACACGGCGGCCTGCTCGGTCGGCGCGGCACGGATGATGCCGTCATGGCCGAGCTCGGTATCGCGCCGATCGACTTGCTGGTACTGAATCTGTATCCGTTTGAAACAACCGTGGCGAAGCCCGACTGCACGCTGGAGGACGCGATCGAGAACATCGATATCGGCGGCCCGGCCATGCTGCGCTCGGCGGCGAAGAACTGGAACGATGTCGGTGTGCTGACTTCGCCCGATCAATACGCCCATGCGCTGAGCGAGATCGAACAACACGGCGGTCTCAGCCGAGCCACACGCTTCAAGCTTGCCGTCGCCGCGTTCAACAACGTAGCCAGCTACGACGGCGCGATCAGCGACTACCTGTCCGCGCTCGAACTCAATGAAGCGCAGGACGCCATTGCCGGTCATGCCGCATTCCCCGGCCAGGTCAACGGTCGCTTCGTGAAGTTGATGGACCTGCGCTACGGCGAGAACCCGCACCAACAGGCGGCGTTCTACCGCGACCTGTATCCGGCGCCCGGTACGCTGGCCACCTTCCGCCAGCTGCAGGGCAAGGAGCTGTCGTTCAACAACATCGCCGATGCCGACGCCGCGTGGGAATGCGTGCGCAGCTTCACCAAGCCGGCCTGCGTGATCGTCAAGCATGCGAACCCGTGTGGCGTCGCGGTGAGCCTGGATGGCATCGGCCGCGCCTACGATCTCGCCTACCAGACCGATCCCACTTCGGCCTTCGGCGGCATCATTGCGTTCAACCGCGAGGTGGATGGTGCGACCGCACGGGCGATCGTCGAACGCCAGTTCGTCGAGGTGGTGCTGGCGCCGGGCTATGCGGACGAAGCGCTGAAGGCGTTCTCCAAGAAGGGCAATGTGCGCGTGCTGGTGATCCCGCTGCCGACCGACGGCAGCCTGCTGCATGCCCATCCCGGCAACAACTCCAAGCGCGTCGGCTCGGGCCTGCTGATCCAGACCGCCGACCTCGGCATGGTCGGTGCGGATGACTTGAAGATCGTCACGCGCCGGGCGCCGACCGAGTCCGAAGTGGATGATCTGATCTTTGCCTGGAAAGTCGCCAAGTTCGTCAAGAGCAACGCCATCGTGTATGCCCGCGACCGGCAAACCATCGGCATCGGCGCGGGCCAGATGAGCCGCGTCTATAGCGCACGCATCGCCGGCATCAAGGCGGCCGATGAAAAACTGGAAGTGCGCGGTTCGGTAATGGCATCCGACGCATTCTTCCCGTTCCGCGACGGCATCGATGCCGCTGCTGCTGCGGGAATCCGCGCCGTGATCCAGCCTGGTGGTTCGATGCGCGACGCCGAGGTGATCGCTGCCGCCGATGAGCACGACATGGCAATGGTGTTCACCGGCATGCGCCATTTCCGTCATTGACGGAAATGAAATAGGCACTTCCGCCATTGACGAAAATAGAAATCAAGCGACCCCAAAAATAACCTCGTCACCCCCGCGAAGGCAGGAGGGAGCTCTTGAACAGCGGAGCTGGTCATCCAGCCGCCTTGGGCTCGGAGTCTGCTCCCGTTCTTGCCTGCTTTTGACCCAGCTTCTACAAACAGTGCGCGCGGCATGCGCCCCGCTTTGCTTGGCTCTACTCACCCCCTGTGCGGCGGTGAGGTGAGGCCGCTCAGGCCCCGCAGGGGAATCGACATGGATGTCGATTCCTTTTCGTCAGGACAGGAGTCCTGTCGAAAAGCCCGGCCTCGCCTCACGCACTTTCTGGGCAGCATGCACAGAAAGCGCCACGCGGGGTGGCCTTCTCTTTGGGTTACCTTTCTCTTGGCCACTCAAGAGAAAGGTAACTCGCCCTCCGCAGGAGGACGAAACGCTCTGCACTACAGCTCCCCCTGCCTTCGCAAGGATGACGGCAGAGAGCTTGGCTCGACTATCCTCAATCGGCGGCCACCACATCTGCCCTACCCACCGTCGCGACCACGCCCTCCGGCGGGCGCCGCGCATAACGCCGCGCCAACACCGCGCAGGTCATCAGCTGGATCTGATGGAACAGCATGATCGGCAGCACGATCATGCCTAGCGGGTGGCCGGCAAACAGCACCTTGGCCATCGGCACGCCACTGGCCAGGCTCTTCTTGGAGCCGCAGAACATGATGGTGATCTGGTCCTCCTTGCCGAAGCCAATAGCGCGGGCGCCGTAGCAAGTAACCAGCAACGCCAGCGCCAGCAGCACGGCGTTGATCAACAGCAGACCGCCCAGCACCGATGGCGGCGCCTGCTTCCACAAGCCCTCCAGTACGGCCGCGCTGAACGCGCTGTAGACCACCAGCAGCACCGAACCCTGATCGACCAGGCCAACCAGCGGTTTGTGTCGCTGCACCCAATCGCCGATCCAGCGCTGCGCCACCTGCCCGGCCACGAATGGCACCAGCAGCTGCAGCACGATGCCGCCCACCGCATCCCACGACATACCGCCGCGCCCGTGCGACTCCAGCATCACGCCCACCAGCAACGGGGTAATCACGATGCCAAGTAGGCTGGAGGCGGACGCCGAGCAAACCGCGGCGGAGACATTTCCGCGTGCGATCGAGGTGAAAGCGATCGATGACTGCACCGTCGACGGCAGCGTGCACAGGAACAGCACGCCCAGATAAAGATCTGGCGTCACCAGCGACGACAGCACGGGCCGCAGTAGCAATCCCAGCAGCGGGAACAAGACGAACGTGCTGGCCAGCACGGTCAGGTGCAGCCGCCAGTTCGTGATGCCGGCCACTACCGCCGCACGGGATAACTTCGCACCATGCAGGAAGAACAGCAGCGCAATGGCCACATCGGTAAGCCCATTGAACAACTGCGCGACTGCACCGCGGCATGGCAGCACGCTGGCCAGCAGCACGGTCCCCAGCAGCGCGCAGGTGAAACGATCGGGAAGAAAGCGACTGAGCATGGCGGTCGGGATGCCGTCCGGACGACGGCTGGGTCAATGAGGTGTGCCTATTGCACCGCTCCGCCATTGATTAATCAAATCGTTTTATCTTATCTACTGATACGATATGAGCATGAATGTCAGCCTGCGCCAGCTTCGCGCTTTCCTGGCCGTCGCCAAGTTGCGGCATTTCCGCCGTGCCGCCGAGAGTCTGCACCTGACCCAACCGGCAGTCAGCCGGCACATCGCGGACCTGGAAATCGAGCTCGACGTGCGCCTGTTCGATCGCACTACCCGCGAAGTGGTGCCGACCGAGGCGGGTCGCTATCTGGAAAGTGCCGTGGAGCGCGTGCTCGACGAACTTGAAAGCGTGCTGGCCCATGTCCACTCCGAAAGTGAGCGTCGTCATGGCAAGGTGCGTGTCGCAGCGGCGCCCACCCTTTCGTCCGGTCTGATGCCACAGTGCATTGCCGCCTGCGCGCGCGACTATCCGGAATTGACCGTGCAGTTGCACGACCAGGCACAGATCCTGGTGCTGGATAGCGTGCGTGGTGGTGAAGTGGATTTCGGTCTTGCCATCGAACCGGCCGATAGCGAGGCTTTCGATAGTGAGACGATCCTGCATGACCCGTTCGTGCTGGTCTGCCGTCGCGACCATCCACTGGCAAAGCTGGCGGCCGTGCCGTGGAAAAAACTGCGCGGCGAGCCGCTGGTGCTACTCGACCATACGTCAGGCAGCCGTCGGCTGATCGACGATCAGCTGGTGATGCATCGGGTCGAAGCGGACGTTGTGCAACAGGCCGGCCATACGCATACCGCCTTCGGCATGGTCGAAGCGGGACTGGGCATCAGCGTCATACCCAGCCTGTCATTGCCCGCATCCGACCAGCTGGTGGTACGACCGCTGACGCCGATCGCCAAGCGCGCCATCACCTTGATTCGCCGACGCCACCGCTCGTTGTCGCCGGTCGCCGAACTGGTCTGGGCGCAGATTCGCGAGACGGCCATTCAACTTTCGCAAGCCCGACGCACCCTCTCAAAATCGACCTGAAACCCTGCATTCTTGTGGGAGATTCCATGTTTACACGCAAGATCACCGCCAAGGGCACGCGTTACTACAAAGACGACAAACTCAACTAGCGCCAATGACCCCAGGGCAGACGCGTAGGTTGGGGTGAGCGCAGCGATGCCCAACGTTTTTCCGGAGGTTGGAGTGCATGTTGGGCATCGCTGCGCTCACCCCAACCTACGCTCTCTATGCCTAACAGCGGGCCCTTGTGGGAGCGACTTCAGTCGCGATGGCTCCCCGAGGCGCGATTTTGGTGAATCTTCCACTCACGCATTCTTGAACCCTGCGCCCTTAGCCTCGACGACATCCATCGGAGAACATCATGCGTTACCAGCTGTATTACTGGTCCGGCATCCAGGGACGCGGTGAGTTTGTGCGCCTGGCGCTGGAAGACGCCGGCGCGGATTACGTGGATGTCGCTCGCGCGCACGGCGACGACGCAATCATGCCGTTCCTGCAGGGCGCACAACCCGGGGCACTGCCGTTTGCACCGCCATTCCTGAAGAGTGGCCGCACGGTGATCGCGCAGACTTCGGCGATCCTGCTCTACCTGGCACCACGCCTGAAACTGGTGCCTGCCGGAGCGGCGACCCAGCTGTATGCGCATCAGTTGCAGCTGACCATCGCCGACATGGTGGCCGAAGTACACGATACCCATCACCCCCTTGCCAGCGGGCTTTATTACGAGGACCAACGCGCCGCCGCAAAACGACGCGCCGAAGATTTCCGCCTGCACCGGATGCCCAAGTTTCTCGGCTATTTCGAAGACGTATTGGTGCGCAGCGACGGCCGCCATGCGTTGTCCCGGCACTCCTACGTCGACCTCTCGCTGTTCCAGTTGATGAGCGGGCTCGACTACGCCTTTCCACACACGATGCGCCGGCTGCGCCGCAAGCTGCCGCATCTGAGCGGACTGGCCGAACGGGTTGCCGAGCGCCCCCGGATTGCTGCCTACCTGGCATCGCCGCGACGACTGGCCTTCAACGAGGACGGCATCTTCCGTCACTATCGCGAACTGGACGCTGCGCGCTGAGTGCGTGTCTCAGAACAGCGCGATCACCACTGCACCCGCCACGATCAGTCCACCGCCGATGAGCAGCGGCAGGCTCGGCTTTTCGCCCAGGAAAACCACCGCCAGCAGGATGGCGATCGCCACGCTGAGCTTGTCGATCGGTGCGACCTTGCTCACCGGCCCCAGTTGCAGCGCACGGTAGTAGCACAGCCACGACAGCCCGGTGGCGATGCCCGACAGCACCAGGAAGAGCCAGCTATGCCACGGCAGGCCGGACGGCTTCACCCATTCCTGGCGCAGGCTGAGGATGCCAGCGGTAACCAGCAGGATCACGATGGTACGGATGAACGTAGCCAGGTTGGAATTGATCCCAACCACACCGAGTTTGCCGAACAGCGCCGTCAACGCCGCAAATAGCGCCGAGCCCAATGCAAACAGCAGCCAGCTTTCCCGCAGGTGCATCGCTTCGCCTTGTTCAACTCAGGCCAACTCACGCTCGGCCCCATTCAACACTGACCAGGCACCGTCATGATGGCTGGTCAGAGACATTCAGCGAAGGGCCTCAGTGGCCGCTGTCGCCCTGGCTCTCTTCGGTTGAATCCGCCTCGGCCGGCTTGCTCTTGCCCCATTCCAGCACCTTGTACATCACAGGCCGCACGGGCGGTTGACCAGGCACTAGCGTCCTGGTGCCATCGGGATCGACGTTGTAGGTCTGCGGGATACCGTTCTTCGGCGTCACCACCACCATGTAGAGCATTCCGCTGCGACGATATTCCTGCACCTCGTCGCCCTGTTCTTCGTGCACGCTGACCTGCGGCGGCAACGACATCTGCTTGGCGTTGCCGGCATCGCCGGCGCCCTGCATGGAAGGCAAGGCCTGCTGGCTGCCGGCGTTCTGCTTGGTTGCCGGGGCAACCTTGGCCGGCGCCGCCACCGGCTGCACGCCCGGATCATTCATCCCGGGCGGCGGCGGCACATTGTTGGTTGGCGCCGATGACTGCGCAAAAGCGCTGGAAGCGAGAAGAAGGCTGGCGGCAGCCAGCAGGGCAGCGGTTTTCATGGCGGCAACCTCGATCGGGGAACAAAGCATAGCAGCGCATTTGCTGGCCTTCCGTGAAGCACGGCCCGAAGAGCATGAGCAGGCCCCAAGGCTCGACGATACGCGCCTGCATGCGAGAATGGCGCATGGCCAAACTTGTTCTCATCGATGGTTCCTCGTACCTGTATCGCGCATTTCATGCGCTGCCGCCGCTGACCAACGCCCATGGCGAGCCGACCGGCGCGCTGTTCGGGGTGGTCAACATGCTGCGGTCCACCCTGAAATCCAGGCCGGACTATCTGGCGTTTGTCGCCGATGCCCCCGGCCCGACCTTCCGCGATGCCATGTTCGACCAGTACAAGGCGAACCGCCCCCCGATGCCCGACGATTTGCGCTCGCAGGTGCAGCCGATGCTGGCGATCGTCGGCGCGCTCGGCTTTCCGATTCTGTGCGTGCCAGGGGTCGAAGCCGACGACGTCATCGGCACCCTGGCCGTGCAGGCGCAGGCGCTCGGTATCGAGGTGCTGATCTCCACCGGCGACAAGGATCTGGCACAGCTGGTGAGTCCCCAGGTCACGCTAATCAACACCATGAGCAACACGGTGTTGGACGGTGCGGCGGTGATGGAGAAATTCGGCGTACGACCGGACCAGATCATCGATTTCCTCGCACTGACCGGCGATACCGTCGACAACGTGCCGGGCGTGCCCAAATGCGGCCCGAAAACCGCGGCCAAGTGGCTGGCCGAGTACGCCACACTGGATGGCGTGATCGCGAACGCGGACAAAATCGGCGGCAAGATCGGCGAGAGCCTGCGCGCCGCGTTGCCGCTACTGCCGCTGTCACGCGAACTGGTAACGATCAAGACCGACGTGCCACTGGAGTTCGGCCCTGTCGACCTGGCCCAGCGCGAGGCGGACACCACGCAATTGCGCGAGCTGTATGCCCGTTACGAATTCAAGGCAGCGCTGAAGGATCTGGATAGCGCCGCTGCCGGGGCAGCCCCTGGGCGCGAACCGGCTGACGTTACGACTGCGCCGCAAACCGATCGCGCACAAGGTGCGCTCCTGCCTGCGAGCGCACCGGACAGCGCACTATCCGCACCGGGCAGCTATGAACTGGTCACCACCCAACCGCAACTCGACGCGTGGCTGGAAAAGCTTCGCAACGCCGAACTGATCGCGTTCGACACCGAGACCACCAGCATCGATGCGATGCGCGCACAGATCGTCGGCGTCAGTCTTTCGGTGGAACTTGGCCATGCCTGCTACATACCGCTGGGCCACGACTACCCCGGCGTGCCGCAGCAACTCGATCGCGACAGCGTGCTTGCCGCGCTGAAACCGGTGTTCGAGGACGCCAGCAAACCGAAGCTCGGCCAGCACGCGAAATACGACATCAACGTACTGAGTCATTACGGCATCGCCGTGCAGGGACTGAAGCAGGACTCGATGCTCGAATCGTACATATGGAACGCCACCGCCACGCGACACGACATGGATTCGCTGGCGCGGCTGTATCTCGGCTACGAAACGATCAAGTACGAACAAGTCGCCGGCAAGGGCGCCAAGCAGATTTCGTTCTCGCAGGTGGATCTGGACACGGCCTGCCGCTACGCCGCCGAGGACGCCGACATTACGCTGCGGCTGCATCACGCGCTGTGGCCCAAACTCGAAAGCGTGCCGACGTTGCGCAAGGTCTACGAAGAGATCGAGATTCCGCTGGTGCCGGTGCTGGCCGCGATGGAACGCCGCGGCGTGCTGATCGACGGCGACGAACTGCGCAGGCAGAGCCAGCAGCTCGGCAAGCGCATGCTCGAACTGCAGAAGCAGTCCTATGTCCTGGCCGGGCGCGAGTTCAATCTGGATTCGCCCAAACAGCTGCAGGCCGTGTTGTTCGACGAACTGGGCCTGCAGGCGAAAATGAAAACCCCAACCGGTCAACCGTCCACCAACGAGGAAGCGCTGGAGGCAATTGCCGACACGCACGAATTGCCGCGGCTGATCCTCGACTACCGCGGCCTCGCCAAGCTGCGCTCCACCTATACCGACAAACTGTCCGGCATCGTCAATCCGCGCACCGGCCGCGTACACACCAGCTATCACCAGGGCGCGGTGGCGACCGGACGAATTTCCTCGTCCGACCCGAACCTGCAGAACATTCCGGTGCGCACCGAGGAAGGCCGGCGCATCCGCCAGGCGTTCGTCGCGCCGCTGGGCTGGAAGGTGATGGCAGCGGACTATTCGCAGATCGAACTGCGCATCATGGCGCACCTGTCCGGCGACGAAGGCCTGCTGCGTGCGTTTCACGAAGGCGGCGACGTGCATCGCGCCACCGCGGCGGAAGTGTTCGGCGTGGCGGCAGTGGAAGTCACCACGAACCAGCGCCGTGCGGCCAAGGCGATCAACTTCGGCTTGATGTACGGCATGAGCGCGTTCGGGCTGGCGCGTCAGCTTGCCGTGGACCGCGGCGAAGCCAGCGACTACATGGCGCGCTACTTCTCACGCTATCCCGGCGTGCGCGCGTACATGGACGCGACCCGCGAGCAGGCGCACCGCGACGGCTACGTCGAAACCCTGTTCGGCCGCCGGCTGTATCTGGAAAACCTCACGTCACGCAACCAGGGGCTGCGTCAGGGCGCCGAACGCGCCGCGGTCAACGCACCGATGCAGGGCACCGCCGCCGACATCATCAAGCGCGCGATGATCGCCATGGCGCAATGGATTTGCGGCCGCGACGACGTCCACATGCTGATGCAGGTGCACGATGAACTGGTGTTCGAGGTGCGTGCGGATGCAGTCGATACGGTGCGCGCCGCGGTGATCGAACGAATGTCCGGCGCTGCGGAACTGGCCGTGCCGTTGCTGGTCGATGTGGGGGTCGGCGCGAACTGGGATGAGGCGCACTGAGGCCGGCCTACGATGCATTCGCGGCCACGCACGTATATGCAACAACGGCTTGCACGTTAACGTTTCATCAAATGAACCGACCATAACTATTTTCGCCGCCTCTGAAACTATCTCGCCGAACCGCGTTCAAAGTCTTCGGATGCACGCAACGGCGTCCACGGCTGGCTCACCTCCCTGAGCCGCCACCGGATGCAAACCTCTCCCCTGGGTTTTGTATCCCCGGCCCCGAAGGTTCCCCCTAACCTTCGGGGCCTCTTTTTGTCTGCGATCCGGGCATGCCTGTACTTTTTCTGCACATAGGTACCCGGCATACTCGAATCTATCAAACAAGGGGAGCATCCATGCGCGCAGGACTAATCATCATCGGCGTCATCCTGCTGGTAGCGGGCATCTGGGTCATCGCAGGCCACGCCAGCTACACGCAAACCGACACCGTATTGCAGCTCGGCTCGGCCAAGCTCACCGCCACCCACGACAAGGGTGTGCCGCAGTGGGTGGGCATTGCCGGCATTGTGGTGGGCGGTTTGCTGGCGCTGGGTGGCTTCTTGAAAAAGGGCTAGGCAACGTCGCTGCCTAAGGAAAAAGCCGCCGCTGATGACCCTCAGCGGCGGTTTTCTTTTTAGACCCCGTTACAATCGACAGGATGGATGTCTCGCACCTGATCGACCCGCTCAACGACGCACAGCGCGAAGCCGTTTGCGCCCCGCCTGGCCACTACCTGGTACTGGCAGGCGCCGGCTCCGGCAAGACCCGCGTACTTACCCACCGTATCGGCTGGCTGACCCAGGTCGAGCGCGTGCCGCCGTGGGCGATCCTCGCCGTCACGTTCACCAACAAGGCCGCTGGCGAAATGCGCGCACGACTGGAAGCACTGATTCCGGGCGGCACCCAGGGGCTGACCGTGGGCACGTTCCACGGCATCGCACATCGACTGTTGCGACGGCACTGGCGTGAAGCCGGGCTGCCGGAAACGTTCCAGATCCTCGACTCCGACGATCAGCTGCGGCTGGTCAAACGCGTGGTCGCCGGGCTCGGCCTGGACGATGCGAAATTTCCGCCACGCCAAGCCAGCTGGCAGATCAACAGCTGGAAAGACGAAGGCAGACGGCCCGAAAGCATCGAGCACGGCAACCATCCAGTCACCCGCACGTTCGTGCAAATCTACCAGGCGTATGAAGACGCCTGCCGCCGCGCCGGTCTCGTCGATTTCGCCGAGCTGCTGCTGCGCGCGCACGAGCTCTGGCTGAAGAATCCAGCCGTGCTGGAGCATTACCAGCAACGCTGGCGCTATCTGCTGATCGACGAGTTCCAGGACACTAACACGCTGCAGTACGCGTGGATTCGCGTACTGGCTGGAAGCACGGGACAGGTTTTCGTGGTCGGCGATGACGATCAGGCGATCTACGGCTGGCGCGGCGCCAAGGTGGAGAACGTGCAGCAGTTCCTGCGCGATTTCCCTGGTGCGCGGACAATCAAGCTGGAACAGAACTACCGCTCCACCTCGAACATCCTCAAGGCCGCCAACAGCGTGATCGAGCGCAACGGCGGCCGCCTTGGCAAGCAGCTGTGGACCGCGGGCGAGGATGGCGAACGCATCGCGCTCTATGCTGCCTACAACGAGCAGGACGAGGCGCGCTTCGTCATCGAGCGCATCCGCGAATACATCGCCGAGCATGGCAGCGCGAAAGACTGCGCGATCCTGTATCGCTCCAACGCGCAATCGCGCAACTTCGAAGAGCAGCTGATCCAGCGCGACATCAAGTATCGCGTCTACGGCGGCCAGCGCTTCTTCGATCGTGCCGAGGTGAAGGATGCGCTGGCCTATCTGCGCCTCACCGCGAATCGTCACGACGATGCCGCGTTCGAGCGCGCGGTGAACACGCCGCCGCGCGGCATCGGCGACCGCACGCTGGACGCGCTGCGCCGCCGCGCGCGTGGCGACAACACCTCGATGTGGGAAACCGCGCTTACCGAGCTGGCCAGCGGTAGTGAACTGGCCGGTCGCGCGAAGACGGCGGTGAAGGCGTTTCTTACACTGATCGACGGAATGGCGCGTACGTTCAAGCCGTCCTCTTTGGCCGCGAGCGACTTGAGTGTGGGTGCGGACTCGCTGGATACTTCCGCACCGGCCGAAACCGCAACTCCAACCGCCCTCCTGCCGGGAGAGAGCGATGCAGACCTCACCCTCGCCGAACAGATCGATCACGCGATCACCCATACCGGCCTGCGCGATTTCTACGAAAAAGACAGTCGTGGCAACGCCGAGACGCGGGTGGAAAATCTGGACGAGCTGGTCAACGTCGCCAGCCGCTTCGAGCCGACCCAGGAAGATATCGACGCCGGCCTCAACGAGCTGTCGGCATTCCTCTCGCACGCCGCACTGGAAGCCGGTGAGAGCCAGGGCGAGGCATGGGATGACTGCGTGCAGTTGATGACATTGCACTCCGCCAAGGGGCTGGAATTTCCGGTGGTGTTCCTGGTCGGCATGGAAGAGGGCCTGTTTCCCAGCCAGCGCTCGGTCGATGACGAAGGCCGGCTGGAAGAAGAGCGCCGGCTCGCGTACGTCGGCATCACCCGCGCCCGCGAAAAACTGTTTGTCACGCACGCCGAATCGCGCCGCATGCACGGCACCGAAATGCTGGCGCGACCGTCGCGCTTCCTCGGCGAAATGCCCGCCGAACTGATCGACGAAGTCCGTCCGCGCGTGCAAGTCAGCCGCCCCATGTATGCCGGACGCCAGGCCGAAACCTCGCCATCACTCGACGAGAAGCCATACGTAAAACTTGGCCAGCGCGTCAGCCACCCCAGCTTCGGCGATGGCATCGTCATCAGCGCCGAAGGCAGCGGCGCACACACGCGGCTACAGGTGAACTTCGAGGGCGCCGGCAGCAAGTGGCTGGTAGCGGCGTACGCGAATCTCACGGTGTTGTAGGTGCGCTTTATGCCAGCCCGACGGCCTAAGAACATGTTCAAAGTCTTACTGATTGACGTTGAATCTAATAGGCGGGCTTGGCTTTTGGCTCCCTCCCCTGCAAGCAGGGGGAGGAGCCATGCCCGCCAGTCCTGACGTGATCGCTGAGATTCGACACCAGAAAGACTTTGAACAGGCTCTCAATGAAAATCCCGCGATCGACTATCGAGTGAACCCAGCAGCTCACTCATGTCGATGAGGCGATGGGCGATCAGGTGACTGACGCCGTCGACGTGCTCCCAGCGTCCATCGACACCGAGCAGGCGCGCTTCCAGGAATACGCGTCGCTGACGCTCGGCGACTTGTCGCCACACGACCACGTTGATCGGGCCGTGTTCGTCTTCGAGCGTGATGAAGGTGACGCCGCTGGCCGTCTGTGGTCGCTGGCGTTGCGTCACCAGGCCAGCCGTTCGCACATAACTGGCATGTGGCTGGGCACGTAGCGCACGCGAGTCCGTACACCTCGACGCACGTAGCCGTGCGCGAATCTGCTGCAACGGATGCGGCCCCAGGGTCAGGCCCATACGCGCGTAGTCGGCCAGCGTGTCTTCAGCCTGCGAAGGCGTGGGCAACTCGATAGTCCTCTCTTCTGGACTGGCGTGCCCAAACAACGGCAGCTGCGGTTCGATGCCGGCGACAGCCCAGTGCGCCTGATGACGATGACCCGCAAGGCCACGCAGCGCACCCGCTTCGGCGAGCGCTTCCTGCTGGCGCTTGTCCAGACCCACGCGTGCGCACAGATCGGCAATGCCTTCAAAGGGTGCGGATGCACGTGCCGCGGATAGCCGTAACGCCACGTCTTCCCGGAAGCCTCGCAGTTGACGCAGTCCCAGGCGGATCGCTGGCGAATCGATCGGTGACGTGGCATCGGTTTCGAGTGTGCAGTCCCAATCGCTATGCTGCACATCGACCGGGTGCACCGTGATCCGGTGGCGCTGCGCATCCTGCACGATCTGACTGGCGCCGTAGAAACCCATCGGCTGGGCGTTCAGCAGCGCACAGGTGAAGGCCGCTGGCTCATGGCATTTCAGCCAGCAACTCGCGTAGACGATGCCGGCGAAACTTGCCGCATGGCTCTCGGGAAATCCATAAGAACCAAAACCCTTGATCTGCTCGAACAATCGCGCGGCGAACTCGGCGGTGTAGCCGCGCTCGCACATGCCCTGCGTGATGCGCTCGCGATGCTTCTCCATGCCGCCGTGGCGTTTCCACGCGGCCATCGCGCGACGCAACTGATCCGCTTCGCCCGGCGAATAGCCGGCCGCCACGATAGCCAGCTTCATCACCTGCTCCTGGAACAGCGGCACACCCAGCGTGCGTTCGAACACCGCTTTGAGATCTTCCGAGGGGTAGTCGACGGCTTCTTCGCCACGCCGACGACGCAGATACGGATGCACCATGTCGCCCTGGATGGGACCGGGCCGCACGATGGCCACCTGGATCACCAGGTCATAGAAGTTCGCGGGTCGGTGCCGTGGCAGCATCGCCATCTGGGCGCGGCTCTCGATCTGGAATACGCCGATCGTGTCGGCGTTCTGGATCATCGCGTAGGTCGCCGGATCTTCCTTGGGGATCGTCGCCATGGTGAGATCGCGACCCCGATACTGTTTCAACAGGTCGAGGCATTTGCGCACGCAGGTCAGCATGCCCAGCGCAAGGCAGTCGACCTTGAGCAAGCCGAGCGCATCGAGATCATCCTTGTCCCACTGGATGATCGTGCGATCGGGCATCGCTGCATTCTCGACCGGCACCAGATACGACAACGGCTGATCGGAGATCACGAAGCCGCCGACGTGCTGTGACAGATGACGCGGAAAATCCAGCAGCTCGGCAGTCAGTTTGAGCACGCGCTGCAGCACCGGGCTGGCCGGATCGAAACCGTGCTCGCGCAGGTGGTCATCCAAAGCATCCTCACCATCCCACCAGGCAAACACCTTCGCCAGTAGATCCACCTGATCCGGTGGCAGACCCAGCGAGCGGGCGACATCGCGCACGGCACTCTTGCCGCGATAGCAGATCACCGTCGCCGCTAGCGCCGCGCGCTCGCGTCCGTACTTGGTGTAGATGTACTGGATGACTTCCTCGCGCCGCTCATGCTCGAAATCGATATCGATATCCGGCGGCTCGTTGCGCTCCTTGCTGATGAAGCGTTCGACCAGAAGATTGATGTGGGCCGGATCGACCTCGGTCACACCAAGCGCGTAACAGACTGCCGAATTCGCCGCCGAGCCACGTCCCTGACAAAGGATTTTCTCGCTGCGGGCGAAGTGCACGATGTCCTGCACGGTGAGGAAATAGGATTCGTAGTCGAGCCCCCTGATGATCGCCAGCTCATGCTCGATTTGCGCGCGCACCTTGTCGGGCACCCCATCGGGCCAACGCCAGCGCATCCCCTGCTCCGTCAGCTGTCGCAGCCAGGCCGCGGGTGTATAGCCATCCGGCACAAGCTCGGCGGGATAGCGGTAGCGGAGTTCGGTCAGATTGAACTGGCAGCGTTCCGCAATGCGCGCGCTTTCTTCCAGCAACGACGACGGATAGATCGATGCCAACGCCTCGCGGGTGCGCAAGTGGCGCTCGCCGTTCTTGAACAGCACGGCACCGGCTTCAGCCACGGTTTGGCGATGGCGGATCGCGGTCAGTACATCCTGCAGGGCACGGCGGCGACGCACATGCATGTGCACGTCGCCGCTGGCGACCAGTGGGATGTCGAGCGCATGTGCCGTCGCCTCGAGCATCTGCAGGCGACGTGCATCATCCGGACCGCAATGCAGTTCGACGGCCAGCCAGAGGCGGTCGGTGAAGACCGCGCGCAACCACGCGCCGTGTTCGTGATTCGGTATGGAGCCGGGAATCCACAGTGCAAGCGTGCCGGGTAGACCGCCAGCAAGATCATCGCGCGTGAGGCGATAACTTCCCTTGACCGCGGCGCGCCGGCCGCGGGTAATCAGCGCACACATCGCGGTATAGCCGTCCAAAGTTTCGCAAAGCAATGTCAGCTTCGGTCCATCCTCCAGCTGAAACTCGGCACCGACGATCAGCTTCACACCGATATCACGTGCCGCCTCGTGGGCACGCACGATCCCAGCCAGCGAGCACTCGTCGGTAATCGCCAGTGCGATGTAACCACAGGCCTTGGCCCGCTCGAAAAGTTCGCGCGCGCTGGAGGCTCCCCGCTGAAACGAGAAGTTCGACAGGCAATGCAGCTCGGCATAGCTGCTCATGCGAACCACCCATGCAGCATCCAGCGACCGGGCTCACCCGGTGCGCAGAACACCCATGCGCATTGCCCCTGGCTTGTACGCACCACGTAGTAGTCACGACGCAAATCGCCGCCGTCCCACCAGCCTGTCTCCAGCCGTTCGGGGCCGGCAAGGATGATGGGAGATGGACCATGCAACGGAATCGGTCGGTCGAGCAGCCAGGTGGGGCGCGGCAACGTTTCGGTCACCTCCGGCAGGCGCGTGTTGTCCGCCGTCGTCTGCGCATATTCGGGGCGCGGATCGATCGTGCTACGAAGACGATGGATCGATTGCTCACCGAGGCGTGCCCGCAATCGTTCACGCAACTGATCGAGCGGCATCGCATTCGTCGGTCGCGTGTCGAACAGATCACGCCCTGCCGGCACGAACGGTGGCAGCTCGCGCGCGAGCAGACGCATCGCCACCACCGGCTGCGGCAGCTGCTGTCGCTCCAGGCGCCCACGGGCGCATTCGAACAGCAACGCGGCCTCGCGCTCAGCGGCAAGTAAACCGACGACCACGCGGGTTGGCGCGGTGCTGCGATGCTCCAGTTCCAGCACGAATCGTTGGACTCCCCCATCGCGGCCGGCCAGGTACGTGGCCAGATCGCCGATCAACCGGCGTAGGGGAAACATCAGCGCCTCGACGTGTTCGATCTCATGGGTCCACTCCATGCGCAGATCGAAGGTATCGGGCGGCCGATAAGCTTCCATCAGCTCCGGGCCGGCGCCGGTCAGTCGATCGAGATAGACCAGCAATGGCGCACCGAAGCGACGCTGCAGACCATCGCGTGGCAGGCGCAGCAGCTGGCCCAGCGTGCGTATGCCCATCGCCGGCAGCGATGTGCCTGCGCCATCCGGCAGACGCGCGTAGCGCAATGCGATCGGGGCCAGCGCCCGCTGCAGCGCATCCGGCGTCATCACCGCCAGGCCATCGTGGATACCGGCGAGGACATAGGCTGCCTGCGCCCCCGGCGCCAGCGCGATGCGATGGCGAAAACCCAGCGCTGTCAGATCCTCGCGCAGCTGCGACTCGAAGCGTGGCCATGGGCCAAAAAGGCCCAGGCTCTTGCTGACCTCCAGCACGATCGCGTGTGGAAACAGCACCACGTCCGAGCTGTAGCGATAGGCCCATGCCGCCAGCAAACGATGCCAGTGCTCGGTGGCTGCCGGGTCGTACTCGACTGCCTCAAACTGACTCAGTAACGCCTGGGCAGCGGTCAATCGCTGCCCGCGATACAGCCCCGCGGCACGCGCCGGGGTGTTGACCGCAAATAGCGTGCGTGCCTGTGCCGATCCACTCACCAGCACCAACGGCGCATCGGTCGAGGGTCGTCGCCGCAGGACGCCATCCAGCGCCAGATGAGGAAGCAACACACAGGCCCACAGCACGGCGTATCCCCTTCACGACCAGCTGGCAGATAACGGCACCGGGCGACTGGGGGCATTGCCGCCACGGCATTTGCGCACGCGCACCTGCAATGACGGCTGCGTTTCCAGTTCCAGTCGCAAGGCCGCTGGCGAGGCATGCGCTGCATGGCGCCGGTCGCGAAACACGAATGCGAGCGCCTTGCCGGTATCCGCGGCCACCTGCAGTCGACGCAGGGCACGATCATCGGCTTGCGCCGGCCATGCCAGCACCGCGGCGCAACTGCCCGAGCGCAGACACTGCTCGGCAGCCCACAGCGCATCGCGCGGATCGGCGCTGACAATATCCACATGCGACATCACCACACCACGGGCTTCCCAGCCCGGCGCATACGGCATATAGGGTGGCGCGACGACCACGACGGCGCGACCGGCTCGCGTGCAGCGCGCCAGGGTGGGCAGCAGCAGTTGCAGTTCGCCGACACCGTCAGCGGGCAGCAGGATCTCCGTCAACGACGCCTCGGGCCATCCGCCGCTGGGAAGCGCCGCATCGAGCACCGGCCAACCGGTGGGTTGATTGCCACTTGGTGCGGGTGCCGCACGCCCACGCCAGACCTGACGGCCTTCGAGCATGGATGCGAGTGCGACGACATTGCCCATGACGGATCAGCGCAGATTGCGCAGGCAGCGGGTGACGACGCCCCAGAGTTCCAGCGTCTCGCCTTCCTTGAAGACGATCGGTTTGAAGTGAGCATTCTCCGGCAGCAAAGCGATATGGCCGTCTACTTTGCCCAGACGTTTGATCGACAGATCGCCATTGACGATCGCCACCACGATGTCGCCCTGCCGTGGACTGAGCGCACGATCCACCAGCACTTCATCCCCATCGAAAATACCCGCACCGATCATCGACCAACCGGATACGCGGATGATGAACGTGCTCGGCTCGTGCCCCATGATTACCAGATGCGTATTGAGGTCGACGACCTCCTCGACCGAATCGTCGGCGGGGCTGGGCAGGCCGGCCGGCACCCGGCTGGTGAACGCCGTCAGCGCCACCGTCGAGGGCGTCAAAGAGATCGGGCGCGGATCTTCAAGCGAAGCCGGTTGCCGATAAGCATCCAGGTACGCCAGCACCGCCGGCACCTGGCTCTGCGGCACGCGCAGGCGCAGGGTCGGCTCCTGCGGAATACGGCCGGCGCCGGGGCGCGGCCCACCACGGCCTGAGGGAGGCATGTGTGCTCACTTTGATTATCGGGACAACAATCAAAGTAGCATTAACCACGTCTCAATGCCTGCGATACCTGCGCTTCTTGCAGACGGCCGCTCAGTGGCCGCCTTCCACCTGCGACCCAGCGCGGTCGAACACCACGGCAGCAGCGTCCAGATCGCCACACAAATCGAGATCGATGCCGTGGTGCATCCAGTACGCACCGCTGGCGACGGCAGGGGTGCCGGCCACAGCGTTGCCGTGGATCAGCCGGTAACGATAGTTCGCCTCGCTGTTCAGGCCATGCAGATAGAGCGTGGGATAGGCCTGCGCTTCCTGGCCCTGGCGGAGAAAGGCGAACAACACGGCTTGGCTGCCATCGGCCGCCACCGATTCGGTCGCCGATTGGGCCGCACGCTCCTGCGGTGACAACAAGCGGTATAGCCGTCCCTGCTGCACCGTGGCGCGAATGTCTTTGTAGGCTGCGATGTAGCCGCGCGTCGTGGCGTCCTCCGCCGGCGTCCATTCCAGGATGTTGGCGCCAATACCCAGGCCACCCTGCATCGACGACAGGAAGCGAAAGTCCAGCGAGCTGTGTCGCCCATTGACCCAGTTCGGCGAACCGCTCACCCACGCCATCATCACGGCGGGGGCATAGGCGTAGGAGAAACCATCCTGGATGGAGAGGCGATCCGACGGATCGGTATTGTCCGAGGGCCATACCTCGTCGGTCAGGGCCATGATGCCGAGGTCAACGCGGGCGCCGCCGCCCGAGCACGACTCTATCTCCACACCCGGATGGCGCGCGCGCAGCCTGCGCATGATGTCGTAGAGGTGCTGCACATAGGTGATGTAAACCTTCTGCTGCTCTTCGGGCGCCAGCTGCGGCCAGCCTGGCTCGGACCAGTTGCGGTTGTAGTCCCACTTCAGAAACTGGATGTCGTTCTGACTGAGCAGTTGGTCGAGCGCCTTGAATACGTACTCGCTGACGTCGTCGCGCGCCAGATTGAGGACGAGCTGATTACGCGCCTCGCTGCGCTGCCGACCCTCGAAATTGAGTACCCAGTCCGGATGTTGGCGATACAGATCGCTATCGGGATTGACCATTTCGGGTTCGACCCACAGGCCAAAGCTCATGCCCAACCCGTGCACTTTGTCGATCAACGGCGTGAGGCCATTCGGAAATTTTTCACGGTTGACCACCCAGTCGCCAAGCCCGGCGTGATCGCTGTTGCGTGTGCCGAACCAGCCGTCATCCACGACAAAACGCTCCACGCCCAGCTTTGCGGCCTTCTCCGCCAGGCGCTCCTGATCGGCCTCGTTGACCTTGAACTCGGTCGCTTCCCACGAGTTGTAAAGCACCGGCCGCAGCTTCGGCTTCGGACTGCCGGGAAGGATGCGCGTCAGCTCGAACTGATGCAGCAGGCGCGAAGCTTCGCCGATGCCTTCGTCGGTGTAGCCGGCGTAGAACACCGGCGTGTTCAGGCTTTGCCCGGGCTCCAGCCGCCAGGAAAAATCGAACGGGTTGAAGCCACCGGTAACGCGCACCTGGTTCAATATGTCCTGGTCGATGTGGATGCTCCACGAACCGCTCCACGCCAGCGCACCAAACCAGACGCGGCCTTGCGACTCGTTCCAGTCGCCGCCGCGTTCGATCGCGAACCATGGATTGTTCTCGTCGCCGGTCGAGCCGCGTCGGCTCTCCAGTTCGGTGGCGCCCGGGATCAAGGGTCGTGTGCGCAGATGCCATTCGCTGGCCCAGGTACCGGTGAGGTAACGCAGCGAATAGTCGGTGGCCGGTGGCAGGTTCCAGCTGGCTGCCGCGGCACGGTCGAGCGTGAGTACTTGCGCAGCGTGATTCTCGATGCGGGCCGACCGGCCGATGATGCCCGTGGCCGGATCGACCACGTAGCGCAGCTCGACCTCGACCTTAGCCAGATCGTCGCGCAGGGTGACGTCCAGGCCGCCATCGTCAATCTTGTAGCTGTCGTAGCGCAGCACCAGATCGCGATTGCCATCCGCAAAATGCACTTTCAGATCGGGCATGACCGTGATCGGACCGCCCCAGCCGGCGTACTCCTGCGGCGTATTGCTGCCGATGGCATCGAACGAAGAACGCGATGCCGGTGGCTTGGCCGGGCCGAGCGGGTCATCCGCCGCCAATCGAGCACCCCAGTACAGGGTCTGCAATGCGCCGTCGCCATTCACGCCGAACGCATAGGTGATCTTGCCGGCGTCGATGCGAAAGACCCGATGCGCGTCGTCGTAGTGAATCGGCGTGTTCTGCGCTGGCCACGACGGCCCTGACGTGGCGCCAGCCGATCTAACGGCACCTCCGAACAGCGCGCTCAACACAAGAAGAACGGCAATCCGGGACGTCTTCGATCGATTCACTTTGGCCTTCCTCTGGCTTGTCAGGCATTCCCAGCACGAGTCCATGGCTAGGGATCATGCGGTGGCTTTGCTCGAATCCACCTGTACATATCATATTATAATACAATATAGACGGCGCACCGATTTACTACCTAAATCGTAGCCAAGTCGATGTGGCGTGCCTCCAATGTGGCGTGCTTCAAACATGGAAGTTTCAAACATGAAGCCCAAGCAGAAGCTTGGCGGATATCCGGACCACACCAAGAGATCGAGTCGATGCATGGATCAGCGCAAGCCACTGAAACCTCGGTGGCGAACCCACTTTACCTGTGGTTGATCTGCCTGGTTGCAGCGCTTGGCGGGCTGCTGTTCGGGTACGACTGGGTGGTCATCGGCGGTGCGAAGTTATTCTACGAAACGTATTTCTCGGTGCACGACCCGGTAATGTCCGGCTGGCTGATGAGTTCGGCGTTGGTTGGCTGCATGGCGGGCGCCATGCCGGCTGGCTGGCTGGCCGACCGCTTTGGCCGCCGACCTGCGCTGATGCTGGCCGCGATTCTGTTCGTCGCCTGTGCGATCGGCACGGCGCTGGCGGATAACGTGACCGTGTTTGCGATCTTCCGCATTGTCGGCGGTGTCGGCATTGGCCTCGCCTCCGGGCTCTCCCCTCTCTACATCGCCGAGGTCAGTCCGGCAAAAAATCGCGGTCTGTTCGTCGCGATCAATCAGCTGACCGTCGTGGTCGGCGTCTTGCTCGCACAACTGGTGAACATGTGGATTGCCCGATCCGTGCCTCCGGGCCTGGATGCTCAGACGCTCATGCATAGCTGGAACGTGCAGGACGGCTGGCGCTGGATGTTCGCCAGCGAAGGTGTACCGGCCGCGCTGTTCCTCGCGCTCGTCCTGGTCATCCCCGAGTCGCCCCGCTGGCTCAGCAAAGTTGGCCGTGACGGAGCCGCCCGGCGCGTACTGGAACGCATCGGCGGGGCGACCTATGCGCGCGAGATCCTCGCCACCATCCACAACAGCCGGACGAAGCACGAGAGTACGCCGTTGCGCGCGCTGCTGGCGAAGAAGGTGCGTCCGGTCATCGTGATCGGTATCGTGCTGGCGGTGTTCCAGCAATGGTGCGGCATCAATGTGATCTTCAACTATGCCCAGGACATTTTTGCGTCCGCGGGATTCGACATCAACGACACGCTGAAGTCGATCGTGGCTACCGGCTCGGTCAACCTGGTGTTCACCCTGCTGGCGCTGCGACTGGTGGACAGCTGGGGTCGGCGCAAGCTGATGTTGCTGGGTGCCGGCGCGCTGACCGTGATCTACCTGCTGATCGCCTGCGCGTATGCGATGCACATCCTGGGCATGCCCGTGCTGATCCTGGTGCTGGCGGCTATCGCGGTCTATGCAACCACGCTGGCGCCGGTGACCTGGGTGCTGCTGTCGGAGATCTTTCCGGAGCACATCCGCGCCCAGGCTGTAGCGCTATGTGTGTTCGCGTTGTGGATCGCATGCTTCGTGCTCACCTACAGCTTTCCCTGGCTCAATGCGCATCTCGGTCCGGCGGGAAGCTTTGGGTTCTATGGCGCGATCTGCGCGGCGGGTTTCGTCTTCACCCTGTTGCGCGTTCCCGAAACCGCCGGCGTATCCCTGGAAGCACTGGAGTCACGCCTTGAAGCCCGCGCATGATCCGCTTCGCGCGTGTAGGTTGGGGTGAGCGCCAGCGATGCCCAACACAGGGGCGCGGCAATGTTGACGTTCGCCATGCTCACCCCAACCTGCGCGCTGGCTTTGCCTCTCCCCCTGCTTGCAGGGGAAGGCTGGGAGGAGGTGAAGCTTTTGATCTTCGCTTCAGACAAAGAGCAGCCCCACCCCAGCCCTCCCCTGCACACAGGGGAGGGAGCAGCGGGGGCTTTAGACTGGCTCTTGGCAACGAACGCACATGACCAGTGCGATCGCACTCGTCATGCGTGATAGAGCTGGCTGCGACCACCGTCAATCAACACGTCGGTAGCATTGATGAAGCGCGCCTCGTCGCTGGCCAGAAACAGCGCGGCGTAGGCCACTTCGGACGCCTCGCCAATACGTTTGCACGGCAGTAGATCGGCCTGACGTCGCCGCTCGGCATCAGGGTCGGGGCAGGACGCCAACCAGCGCTCCGCAGCCGGAGTCATGATCAGCCCCGGCGAAATCGAGTTCACGCGGATGCCGCGATCGGCGTATTCGATACCGAGCGAACGGGTCAGACCGATCAACGCATGCTTGGCTACGGGATACGGAAAGCTGCCCGGAATGATCTTGTGGCCGTGCACCGATGCAATGTTGACTACATGTCCGTAACCGGCCGCCAGCATCGAAGGCAGCACTGCGCGGATGCAGTGCCAGACGCCACGCAGATTGACGTCGAGGCAACGCTCCCAGTCCGCCGCTTGCAATGTCAGCGGGTCCTGGAAGACATTGATACCCGCACAGTTGATCAGAATGTCGATGCGCCCCAGCTTATCGATCGCCTGTGCAAAGCAGCTGTTGACGCGTTCCGCGTCGGTCACATCTGCGTGCAGCGGGATACAGCGTCGTCCAGTGTCGGCATGCAGCTTTCGACTGAGTTGATCGACCGCTTCGGCATCCCTGTCCAGCAATGCCAGATCAGCGCCTTCTTGCGCGAACAGCGCGGCGATCGCGCCGCCAATGCCGCTGCCTGCGCCAGTGATCAGCGCCGTCTTGCGTTCGAGTCTTGGGTTCATGCGCAGTGTCCTGCGGACGCCATCGCCCGCGAGTCAGGGAGTAGCCGTCGCCATGGTTCGGACGAGAACGATAGTCGTTCAAGAGTAGAGCGATCGCTCAGGCCAGCTGTCGTCGACCACTCGGAATACGAAGTGGCGAGCAAGGCTGGCCTGCGGCGCCAGCAGTGTCATGCCATTCGCTACCGCGCCGCCCGGCAGATGGACGGCATTGATGGCATGGTCGACCGGCTCGAAGCAGAAAAATTCCAGATCGGCCGGCGTGTAAATCACGAACGCGTCGACGTCTGTTTCCAGGTGTAAATGCAGCCCAAGCCGTGGCCAAGAGATAACGGCATCACCCGTCCAGGATTGAAAACCATGGTTCAACCCATCCTCCGGCAGAGATCGGCTGTCGCTGAAGTCCCATGCTGATGGAACGTCAGCCAGTGCCACGGGCAGCGGTGAATTCCCATCATTGATCCAGACTTGCGGCGCCGGCGCGCGCAACGCCACCTCGCCTTGGCGTGGAAAGAACGGATGCAGGCCGAGGCCGAAAGGCATCGCTGACGGACCCGTATTGGTGACTTGCAATTCGATCTGCAAGGCATCGTCTTGCAGCACGTAACGCAGACTGGCGTGATAGGCATAGGCGTCCGGCGTGCATTCTTCAAGAACCAGCAACGCCTCATGGTCACTGTGCCGTAGCACCTGCCAAGCGCGCTGCCATCCACTGCCGTGGATCGGCAACGGCTCATCGTCCCGGTTGGGGGAAAGCGTGACTCGGCGACCCTCCACTTCAAAGCCGCCCTGCGCAATGCGGTTACTCCATGGCAGCAGCGGATAGCAGGCCAACCGGTTCGGGTCCAGTTGACTGCCTGCAGCCGCCTGCGACAGCTCGCACGGACGCATCAGGGGAATGGGCTCGCCTCGCCCGCACCAGTCAAGCCGGGCGAGGCCGCCGCCCACGCCGGGCAGTATCTGCACGGTGAGTCGTGCGTTGTTCAAGCGCAACACGTCCGTCGATCTCCATGTTCAGTTCCTGATGGGGCGCGTACCAGCGCACGCGCCCATCAGATTTACCACGTGCCGCGTATACCTGTGAACAGCGTCCTGCCATCGGCCTCGGCATAGCTCTCGCGATCAAGATAAACCTGATATTGCGAGATGGTTTCGTTCATCAGGTTGGTTTCGTTCAAGAAAAGAGAGAAGTGTTTGTTGAGTTTGTAGCTGGCACTCAGGTCCAGCTCCCCATAGGGCTTCACTGTCGTCGGCTGGCCCTGTCCGCCGGCGATGGACGCCAGATACTGCGCGCGCCAGTTATAGGCCAGACGAACTTCCCACGGACCTTTCTGGTAATACGCTGTTGCATTCGCTGAATCACCGATGCCCGGCACTGCAAACTTGCCGGTTGCAGTGATTATGTTGGGACTGATCGAGGCGTTACTGGTGACGTAGGTGTAGTTAGTCGCCACGCCGAGCCCATCAAACGGCGATGGTAGATTCTTGAACTGATAGTTGAAGGTGAACTCGGCACCCTTGATCACCGCGGTATTCAAGTTGACCGGCTCGGTCAACTGGAACGGAAAGCCCAGCAAATCGGTGGAGCGAGTGATCAACGTGCTGAAGTTGTCGACCTTCTTGTAGAACATATCCAGCGCCAGGTAGCTGGTATCACTGAAATACCATTCCAGGCCGGTATCCAGGTTCTTCGACGTGTAGGGATTCAGCGCCGCGTTACCCTTGCTGATCGTCTGGTTCTGCGGCCTGAAGTTGTAGGACACGGCGGCGGAGAGATCGCTCAGGTCCGGACGGGTCAACGTCTTGGAGACGGCGAGGCGAAGCACCAGGTCATCACGAAGGTTCAGCTTGAAATTCGCCGACGGCAGCCAGTTGCCATAGCTGCCCCGTTCGGAGATCGGCTGCAGCGGGCCATAGGTTGGAAAAGCATTGGTGGGGTCATTCGGATTGACCGCAATCCCGACGATCGGCACGGAATACGCTCTCGAGGTGGTATCCGTCGTGGTGTAGCGCATGCCAAAGTTCAGGTTCCACGGCATATTCGACCAGTCGCCCTGGAAGTTTGCCATCGCATATGCGGATTCGACGCGCTCATGGATCTGGCTATACGTGCGCGGGTCGGGCCTCGAAGTGAACGAACCTCCGTTTGCGGCAAGTTGCGCCTTGAACGCATCAGCGTTCGGCAATTGATCGTAGGCGGCCGGCGTGGCCAGATAGGCAAACAGCTTGTTGACGTCGTAAAACACCCACTGCGACGGGAACCCCGGCGAGGCCCCATTGACCAGGCTGCCGGCATTGTAGACATGCGCGTCAACGGCACTGCCCGGCACGTTGACCACGTAGCCGCAATATTCGGCACAGCCAAAGCTATTGGGCGTGTTGTAGGTAACCTCCGTCTTGGTTCGATCGGAATTTTCCAGGCCGAAATCGAGCTGCGACAGACTGCCGTCGAGGAAACTCTTGGACAGGTGCAACCTGTTCTGGAAAATGCTGTCGCTGACGTTCGGGCTCTGCGTGCCCTGGTTGGTTACGTGGGCACGCAGCGTTGACTTATCCGTCGACGGCACGAAATTGCTCCAACTGGGCAGGTTGCTATCGCCATTGTTGGTCCACGTCGGATTGACGCCGATATTGCGCGTGCCCAGCACCACGAAGTAGCCGTTCTGCGACTGCTTGTTCCATGCCCTGGAAACCGCCGTGTCCCAGTCGATCTCGGTCGACTCATTCAACTTGTAGGCGATATTCGCGCCGACCAGATAGTTCTTCGCGTCACTCGGGTTGGACTGTTCGGCGTAGTCATTCGACATGCCGCCGCTGGCGTTCTGCGTGTAACTCTGCGCGGTACCGTTGGCACCGGGCGTAATCGACTGTATGACGCCCGTGTTGGTGTACAGGCCGAACGCATTGTAGGCAGAGTCGATCTTGTATTCCGACAGCAGGCCATCCACTCTCACGGTCAAGCCGTCGAACGGAATCCATTCGATCGCACCATTGACCGACGCACGCGTGCGTGTCTCGGTGGTGACCTGACCCTGCAGCGTCTGCGGCAGCGAGACATTGGTATAGGCCGGATTGATCCGCGAAAAATTCTGGTTGGTCAGCCAGCCCAGCGTATCCACCGACTGCTCGACATGGTCGCGCTTGTTGTAGACGAACGAGGCGAGCCAGCCGAACGTATGATCACTGTTGCTGTTGCCGATCATTCCCGAAACATCGGGTGTGGTCTTGTTCGACAGGCCGCCACCGATATTGTCGTTGACGGCGCCGGCGCTACCGCCCATATGGAAGCCGTTGAAATCAAATGGCTGCGCCGTGATGATGTTGACCGTGCCGCCGATGCCGCCTGCCGGAGTGTCAGCGGAGCTGGTCTTCTGCACCACGGCCTGCTGGATGACCTCAGAAGGCAGCACGTCGAAGTTGAAAGCGCGATCGGATGACGCCGTCGCCATCTCGCGGCCATTGAGCAAGACGTTGACGAACGTGGGGCCGAAGCCGCGCACGGTGATCTGGTTCGATTCGCCGCCGCCACGATCAACCGAGACGCCAGGCACGCGTTGCAGCGCATCGGCGACGTTTTGGTCGGGGAATTTGCCCGCCTCCTCCGCCGACACCGAGTCCACTACCCCGGTCGCATCCTGTTTAGTGGCCTGCGCACGAAAGAGCGAGCCGAGTTGTCCGGTCACCGAGATCGCGTTCAGATCAGTCGTCTTTTTGCCGTCGGCCTTGCCGGAAGCGTCCTGCGCGCCCGATGGGGACGTTGCCGGCGCGGCCTGCTGGCCCGTGGCGACGGTTAGTGCGGCGTTCTTCGTCGGTGCTGTCGAAGAGACGTCTTGTGCATGTGCGTTCGCATAGCCGATGACGCAAGCGGCACTCACTACGGCCACCAAGGCATTGCGCACGGAAAGTGCCAGTATCGTTTGCTGCATGTCCAGTTCCCTCCATGGATTGATTCGCGTTGGGTCCAAGCCGACCGGCGTCGGTTCCCTCCGCGGACATAGTTATTTGCGACCCATCCTGAAGCGTGCCGTTTCCCTGGTACGCCTCGCGCACTGCCATCACTCCCCGGTCAGTGCCATTGCCAGCTGCAATGAACGTCTATCTGCACTCTCTTCCATGACCGCATCCACCCTGATGAGGTCATGCCTCCTTCTTTTCTGCTTTAGTCCAGGTGGACTACCAGTCGAGCCCTCGTTGTAATGTCATATTGTAGGATCATAGTACTTCTCTGAGGCGCATCAAGTTGCGACGCAACATCTTGCGCACGTAGGCGTCATCTGCCCTTCCCTGTTGCTTGCTGGGCGCATCCGCCAGCTCGGCCATGACCCGCGCCGGAAGGAGGGATTAGCCCGATCTCATCGCCGACAGCCCTAGCTGATGTACCGGCGTGGCCAAAGAGCATCGGCAGGTCGACGCAGTGGTCGAGTGGATCGACCAAAAGTCGGTTACGACAACAGCCATTCGGCGACATGCGGACCGCGATCGAGCGCGATGCAGCACCGATAGGCCCGGTCAACCGTATCTCCGATACCGACAACGCGAACGAGGCAACACATGAAAGCGATGCCCGCAGCGTTGCTGCTGTTGCCGCAATCACTAAACCGTTTACAGGTTCCGCTCGAAAATGAGCATTACAAACGTGAATGCAACACGCGAGGTCAGTGATTCACTGCGTTGTTTGCCCTGCGCACGGCATCGACGAAACCGGCGAATGGAATATCGGTGATGCCGACCAGGCCGATGTGGCTGTTCTCGCCGTCGAGCAAACGGCCGGTCACTGGCTGATCGGTATATTGGAACCAGTGCACGCCGACGATATCCGGATCACTGGCGGCGGCGGCGATAAAACGCGCATAGGCTTCGCCACGCTGCTGCTCGTTCCCCACCGACACCACGCCCTTGCCGAACGGGCCGCGGTCGTCTGAGCCGAAGTGGAATTCGCTGATCAAGACCGGCTTGTCCAGCTGCTGCATTGCCGCTGCATCGAAGCCGTGCTGCGGCAGGTCGGCGTAGACATTGAAACTGACCACGTCGGCATATTGCGCGCAGGCCGCGACAGCCTCGGGCGTATTCACCGCGAAGCGCCCGCCGAGAAACAGATGATGCGGGTCGTGCCGGTGGATCGCCTCGGCCACGACACGGAAATAGGTCTCGGCGTATTGCCGTAGCCACGCGCGGTAATCGTCGGCGATTGCCGGATGGGCCTCGTTCGGCTGCGGCGGCACGAAGCCCTGAGCCTGCAGCATGTCCCAGGAGGACAGCGGTAGATTCCACGCATTGCCCAGCTTGATTGCATCGACGTATTTTTTCTTCAGCGCGGCGATGAACGCCTGCTTGGCCGGACTGTTCGCATCACCGCGCAGAGTGCCGATCGCCAACCCCCAGCGCCCCTGCGGACCGACGCCGGCCCAGGCCAGTTCGTTGTCGGCAAAGTAGCCGAGCAACCACGGATCGTCGTGTACATCGCTGCTTGCCTGTGCCACCGCCTGCTCGGTCGCCTGCACGAAACGCGGATCGAACGGATCGGGCATGCGGCCCCAATAGTCGTAGCCGCTGGCGACATTCGCGTAATTGCCGGCGATGTTGATCGAGCGCGTATACGGCAACCGATGCGTCTGGCCCAACGCCGGATCGCTCCAATTGCCGATGGTGTTGAAACCCCATGCCTTTAAGCGGTCGGTGGCGCGTGTGCGCCATGCCGTTAGCCAGTCCTTGCCATCGACGCGATAGAGATTGGCCGCGTAGAAATCGAACCAGTGTCCATGGTCGTAGCCGATGCCCTGGCTGGCGCCCTGATCCACACGACGGCTGTCGCCACTACCGTAGAACGGCGCGAACTCGCCGCTGGCCGGCGGCAGATCCTTGAACATGAACTCGCGACCTTCGACGTAGGTACGGCCACCGTCGGACGCCACGGCATTCACGCCAAGCGAAAAGAACGCATGGCCGTCCGGTGTCACCAGCCACCAACGGCCAGCGGATTTCTGCGTATGGAACCAACCGGTCTTCAGCAAAGAGACGTCCAGACGTCCGCCATAGGCATCGGCATCCTGTCGCGGCGCGGCTTGCGCAGCCAGGGCGGCGCGCTCCTGCGCATGCGCCGTGCGCAGGGCAGCATCGGAATCGATCTTCTCAGGCCAGTGGCCGCGCCTGAATTGCCCATAGCGATCGACGATACCTGCATACGCATCGTGCAACGTGGCTTCGCCGGCTGCGGTGTCGATATGCCCGAACAACAATGTCTGCGCCGCGTTGGGTGCCGGCATGCCCAGCCGGATCGCGCTGATCCTGTGCAGGTCGAGCGCGCCTTGCACCGTAGTCGCCAACAGCGTGAGTTGACCATTATCGTCAAACGGCATCGGCGGCCCCGCCTGCATGCCTTCACTGCGCGGTGATTCTGCATGCAGCGGAATCACCACCGTCTGTGGTGGTCCCGCTGGCAGGCCGACGGTGGCATGCAGATGGCCGCCGCCGGCATCGGAAACATCGACGTCGAGCGTGACAGCCCAGGCCATCGCGTTCTGCACCTGAAGACGCAACTCGCCGCGGGTTGACCAGTCCCAGCTACCCTGCGCAGGCGCAACGATCAATTGCGGCAGTGCGGCCGGCTGAAATGCATAACGCCGCAGCGATCCAAAGCCCCGCACTGATTCAGCAGCCACTGCTGGCTGCACGTGGTCGGGCTGGAGATGAATGGCCGCCGATGGATCAGCGAGATCCACCAGCGCCGTCGAGGCATCGGCGTGACACGCCGCCAGGCCAAACAGACACAACAGGGTTAGCACGACGGGTTTCACGATGGACGACCTCGCTGGATACGTCACCCAGTATGCCGGCCTCACGGCAAACTCCACCAGCGCGCGCTTCTGTGCAGACGGGCGATCAGCTACGCTGTAATTTCCGCCAGCCGTAATACACCGGCACGCCCAACGCGATGATCAGCAGGCTCATGCCCGCATCACCGGGCGTATGGATCGCCGTGGCCACGATCACGCTGAAGACGGTGATCACAAACACCAGCGGCAGCAACGGGTAGAACGGCACCCGGTACGGCGACGGCTGATCGATGAAATGCCGGCGATACCAGAACAACGTGGCGATGCCGAACATGTGCGCGAGCCACTCCCCCACCGTGGTGTAGTCGAGCAGTTGGCCGAAACTGCCGGACAGCGTCAATACGATGGCCCACAGGCCGAGCGCACCCAGCGCAATCTGCGGGGCGCGGGTGCGTGGTTCGATCCGGCCCGCGGCGCGGAAAAACATCCCGTCCGCGCCCATCGTCTGCAGCACTCGCGCGCCCCCTGCGATCGCGATATTGCAGTAGCCAAAAGTGGAACAGGCGATGCCGACCGCCATGACCGTGGCACCCTTTTCGCCGAACACATGTCGCAGCAGATCCGCTGCCGGTGCCTGGCTCGCGGCGAGACCGGGATGACCCAACCCGGTCAGATAGGCCAGGTTGACCAGTACGTAGCAGAGCACCACGCCAGCCATCCCCATGCCCAGCGCGCGTGGCAAGGTGCGCTGCGGGTTGCGCACTTCGCCGGCCAGGTCGTTGAGATAATGGAAGCCGCCGTAGGCAAACAGCACCGGCAGCAGCGCGCCGAGAAACGCCCACGACGAGACGGGGTGCGCAGTGTCCGGTGCCAGCGCGATGCCCAGGTGTCCGCGTACCAGCACCAGCCCGACCACCACCAGCAGCGCGATGGCTGCCAACTTCAGCACGGTGAAGATGTTCTGCACCCACGCGCCAGCGCGGATGCCGAACAGGTTGACGCTTACGATAAATCCAATCGCGCCGACGGCCACGGGTTTCACATAGATCAGCGGCAAGCCGATCGCCGCGCAAAAGTAGTCCGCGAACGTGGTCGCCACCGCGGCCACGCTGCCGGGGTAATTGATCAGCGCCATGGTCCAGCCGAACAGGAACGCCGGCAGCTGCCCGAACGCTTCGCGCAGGTAGATGTAGGTACCGCCCGCCTGCGGTCGACGTGCGCCCAGTTCGGCGTAACACAGCACACCGGCCAACGTGAGCAAACCGCCGATCGCCCACAGGATCAGCACCTGCGTACCCGATGACGTACGTTCCGCGACGGTGGCCGGCGTGCGGAAAATGCCCGCCCCGATCACGCCGCCGATCACGATCATCGTGGCGTCCCAAGTACTCAGGCGGCGTATATAAGTATTGGCAGGTTCGATCGACATGGACGCTACCATGCCATTCACACACCGGTTCGACTAGTCCCGCATGACACTGGACGTTCCATGGCGAACAAGCCCTCCCGCAGCGGGCGCAACCGATGCGGACCTCGAACACTGCGCGATGATGCACCGTTCAGGCATCACTGCTGACACGCAATGGCAGCGCTCACGTCTAGAATCCACGAACTGCCATTACGGTTATCCGCGTGCTCTCCCCACCCCGTAAAATTCTGCATGTCGACATGGATGCGTTCTACGCGTCGGTGGAGCAGCGCGACGATCCTTCACTGCGTGGCAAGCCGGTGGTGGTGGCATGGCGTGGCGTACGTTCGGTGGTGTGCGCAGCGAGCTACGAGGCGCGCGTGTTCGGCGTGCGATCGGCGATGCCAGCGGTGCGCGCGGAGCGACTTTGCCCGCAACTGATTTTCGTGCCGCCGGACTTCGTGCGCTACAAGGCGGTGTCGCGGCAGGTGCGCGAGATCTTCGCGCGGCATACCGAATTGATCGAGCCGCTCTCGCTGGACGAGGCCTATCTCGATGTCACCACGACGAAGACCGGCCTGCCATCAGCCACCGCCACGGCCGAGGCAATCCGCGCGGCAATCCGCGAGGAAACCCAGCTCACTGCATCGGCCGGCATCGCACCGAATAAATTCCTCGCCAAGATCGCCTCGGACTGGCGCAAGCCCGACGGGCAGTTCGTGATCCGTCCGCACCAGGTCGAGGCGTTCCTCACCCCGCTACCGGTCGCGCGCCTGCCGGGCGTCGGCAAAGTGATGGAGTCGAAACTCATTGCACTCGGTATTGCCACCGTCGGCGATCTGCGCGCGCTGGCGCTGTCCGAACTGGAGCAACGCTTCGGCCGCTGGGGCCGACGGCTGCACGAACTGTCGCAGGGCATCGACGACCATGCGGTGCAGGCCGATCGCCCGACCCTGCAAGTCTCCGCCGAAGATACCTTCGAACACGACCTCACCCTGGACGAGCTGGAGCCACATATCCGCCGTCTCGCCGAGAAAGCGTGGACCGGGCATCAGCGCGAGCTGGGGCGCGTCGCACGCACTGTCGTGCTCAAGTTGAAAACCTCCGACTTCCACACTCTCACGCGCAGTCTTACCCCAGCGAGGCGGCCACTATCGGCCGACGAGCTGGCCGACCAGGCCTGCGCGTTGCTGCTCCGTGTCGAGCGCCCTGCCGACAGCCGCTACCGGCTCGTCGGCGTCGGCCTGTCAGGTTTCGTGGATCAGGACAGCTATCGCGCACAGACTGATCTGTTCGACATGCCGTCGGAATGAGCGTGGTTGCGCGGCATCCATGACATCAATGGTCAGCGCGCGTCGGGCAACGTGTACTCGAATGCGTAGAAATGCTTGCCGTCGGCCTGCGTGATCGTCAACGTGCCGGCCAGCCCCAACAATTCGCCGGTACCTGAATCGGGCACCACGGTGACGCTGAGCTGCGGCGCTCCGCGCGTCATGGTGCCGTTGTGTTGCAACACAAATTCGCCGTGGCGACCCTGTAGCGTGCCGCTGACCCGCTCCAGCGCGACATAGCCGGCTGAGCCTTCGACAGCGGTGCGGTTGGCCAGCATCTGGCCCTTGCCGGTCGCTTCGAGATCGCCGCTGTACTGCTTGTCCAGCGCCATCCGGCCGATGCTGGCATCGCCGACACCCTCTTGCGCCGGCTGCGGGGCCATCTTCACTTCGAACGTTCCGTCGGCATGCATGGTGATAGCTCTGCGAGTTCGGTACGACATGGTCGCACCGAACCGGCGCTTAGCCCAGTTTGCGCTGGATCGCCAAGAGCGTCGTGTTGCCCCCCCGTTAGCGCCGGCCAGCACGGCGGTAGTCCGAAGGCGGCGGATCTTGCCCTGCCCATCGCAGCGGTGGAGGATGAAACAAGGCAGTAATTGGCCCTGATCACCTGTCATAAAAAATAGCTTGCTATTGAGTAGCGCGCTATCTATATTGCGCAACCATGAAGAACAAGACCCCCAGCCACCTCGCATCCAAGCCACCGCTGAAGCTCGACCAGCAGCTGTGCTTCGCGTTGTATTCGGCTGGGCTGGCGATGAACAAGGTCTACCGCAAGCTGTTGTCGCAGCTCGGCCTCACCTACCCGCAATACCTGGTGATGCTGGTGTTGTGGGAGCGCGACCGGCTGACGGTTTCGGAAATTGGCGAACGGCTGTTCCTTGATTCGGCCACGTTGACTCCGCTGCTGAAGCGGCTCGAATCCGCTGCGCTGCTTACCCGAGTGCGCTCGACCGAGGACGAACGTCAGGTCGTCATCTCATTGACCGATCAAGGTCGTACGCTGAAGAAGCAGGCCGGTTCGGTGCCACTTGCGGTGTTCTGCGCAACCGGTTGCGAGTTCGACGAAGTTGTCGCCCTGAAGGAACAATTGACGCAACTGCGAGGGCACCTGGCCGACCAAGGCTGATTGTCATCGGCAGTTGGACATGGATTCGTCATTTATATAGCGCACTATTTAATAGCTTACTATTTAAAAAGCTGGACTACTCCAGGCGAGCCCAGCCACATACCACCCACGCCTGGCACCACATCACCCCAAAGGAATTGCAGCCATGTCCATCGAAAAAATTCTTTACCGCGCCCATGCCAAAGTCACCGGCGGCCGTGACGGCCACGCCGTGTCGTCGGACGGCGTACTCGACATGAAGCTGACCACCCCGGCCGAACTCGGCGGCGCCGGCGGCAACGGCAGCAATCCGGAACAGTTGTTTGCCGCTGGCTACTCGGCCTGCTTTATCGGCGCGATGAAATTCGTTGCCGCGCAACAGAAGATCACCCTTCCGGCAGACACCGCCATCGAAGGCAGCGTCGGCATCGGCCAGATTCCGGCGGGCTTCGGCATCGAAGTGGAGCTGAAGATCTCGCTGCCGGGCATGCCCCGCGCCGAGGCCGAAGCCTTGGTGCAGAAAGCGCACACCGTGTGCCCCTACTCCAATGCCACCCGCGGCAACATCGACGTCACGCTGACCGTTCTGTAAGCAGCCAATGACTGGCCCGGCCCATTGCCCCTGTGCGATGGGCCGGGCTTCTCGGCCAGGAGTGGGTTTCACGCAGCACGACACCTGCGCAGACCAAGTCACAACTCCAGCACGGTATCCAATCCGCGATGCAAGCCGATCAGCCCGGAGACTTTGCGGATCGCCAGCAACGCGCCGTCCACATAAGGTTTCGCGCTATTGCCGGCATTGTGGCGCAGGGTCAGCGTCTGGTCCGGCATCCCGAAGATCACCTCGGCACCGAGCACGAAGCCCGGTAGGCGCACTGCGTGCACTTGCGTGCCAGCCAACGTGCCGCCGCGCGTTTCGCGCATGCCGACGGTTTGCTCCAGCGGCAGACCCAGCGCGGGTTGGCGCACCTCGCCCAGCTGTCCGGCGAGTTCGCGCACCGTGCCACTGGGCGCATCCGGCTTGCCCTCGTAGGCGTAGTCGATGATCTCCCACTGCGGGATGTACTTCGCCGCCATTACCGCGAATTTCTGTAGCAGCACCATGGTCAAGGCGAAGTTGCCGCAGGCCAGCACACCACGCTGCCGCTCGCGCGCCACCGCGTCGATCTGTGTATAGTCCGCATCGGTGAGGCCAGACGTGCCCACCACCACATGCGCACCATGTTCCAATGCCGCGAGGATGTTCGCCTTCGCGCTGCCCGGATTGGTGTATTCGACGAATACATCGCACGGGAGTGTCAGTGCCTCGGTCGCGCTCGCAAAGATCGGAGCTGTCAGCCGCCGCTCGCCCAGCACATCACCGAGTTTCTGTCCCGCGTGCCGACGCGCCACCGCGGCGACCAACGCCAGATCGTCGGCCCCGGCAATCCCTCCTGCCAGTTCGGAGCCCGCCCAGCCGGTAGCCCCGGCAACACAAACGTTTAGTGGCATGACGACCTCGTTCTTCGTGATGTGATCATCGGAAGAGTAATCTTCAGCGGCGGACTTGTCCCGGACCGCAGACAACGATTGCACGCCTGATCCGCCGCCACCGACATGAAGCGAGATTTCATGACAGCAACGCAAGCTGCCGATGCGATGCCGACCTTGCCTGAAGCGAACGGTGCGTGGTGCCTGTATTTGATCGAATGCCGCAACGGTAGCTACTACGCCGGCATCACCAACCGGCTCGAGGCGCGCTACGCAGCCCACGCGGCTGGCCGAGGTGCACGGTATACACGCGCCAACCCACCGCTGCGGCTGCTGGGCTTTCGCAGCTATCCCGACCGTTCCAGCGCGTCGCGGGCAGAGTGGGAGATCAGGCAATTGCCGCGCGAACGGAAGCTGGCGTTTTTGCGCGAGGATTCAGCAACGTAAGAGCTGTCCGATGTCTCCACCGTCCGCGACGATCGACAGATTCTGTTTCGCGTTCTACCTACCTGGGTCAGTTGGGCATCGCTGCGCTCACCCCAACCTACAACGGCAACACCGAAACAAAAAGCCCGGGCGTGCCCGGGCTCTTTGTTAGCTACGCGATCGCTTACTTCTTCTTCGGCATGTACAGGTCGGTGATCGTGCCTTCGTACACTTCAGCCGCCATGCCGATCGATTCGCTCAGCGTGGGGTGCGGGTGAATGGTGAGGCTGATATCGGCAGCCTCTGAACCCATCTCGATCGCCAGCGCGATTTCGGAGATCAGCTCGCCAGCGTGCGGACCCACGACGGCGCCGCCGACGATGCGATGGGTTGCCTCGTCGAAAATCAGCTTGGTGAAGCCTTCGGTGCGGTCGATGCCGATGGCGCGCCCGCTGGCGGCCCACGGGAATTTGCCAACGCCGATCTTGAGACCCTTCTCCTTCGCCTCACGCTCAGTCACGCCGACCCAGGCGATTTCTGGATCGGTATAGGCAACCGACGGGATGACGCGCGCGTCGAAGTGGCTCTTCCGGCCGGCCACGACTTCCGCGGCGACCTTCGCTTCATGGGTGGCCTTATGCGCCAGCATCGGCTGGCCGACCAGATCGCCGATCGCGAAGATGTGCGGCACGTTGGTGCGCATCTGCGAGTCGACGTTGATGAAGCCGCGCTCGGTCACCGCAACGCCGGCCTTGTCGGCGCCGATCCTGCCGCCGTTCGGCGAGCGGCCAACGGATACCAGCACGCGATCGAACAGCGTGGTCCCTGGAATGCTGTCGCCCTCGTAGCTGACTTCGATGCCTTTCTTGGTCGCCTTCGCTTCGACCACCTTGGTCTTGAGATGGATACCCTTGAGCCGCTTGCCGAGACGCTGTGCCAACGGCTTGATCAGGTCGGCGTCGGTGCCGGGGATCAGCTGGTCCATGAATTCGACCACGGTCACTTCGCTACCCAGCGCGCTGTACACCGTGGCCATTTCCAGGCCAATGATGCCGCCACCGACGACCAGCAACTTCTTCGGTACGTCCTTCAATTCCAGCGCGCCGGTGGAGTCGACAACGCGCTCGTCGTCCCAAGGGAACGAGGGCAGTCTCACCGAGCGCGAACCGGCGGCGATGATCGCGTTTTCAAAACGGATCAGCTGCACGCCGTCTTTCGTCTGGACTTCCAATTCGTTTGGCGAGAGGAAGGTGCCCGTGCCATGGACGATGCGCACTTTGCGTTGCTTCGCCATCGAGCCGAGACCACCGGTAAGCTGGCCCACTACCTTGTTCTTGAAGCTGCGCAGCTTGTCGAGGTCGATCTTCGGCGCGCCGAAGCTGACGCCATGCGCGCCCATCGCTGCCGCCTCGTCGATCACGGCCGCTGCATGCAGCAACGCCTTGGACGGAATGCAGCCCACGTTGAGGCAAACGCCGCCCAGCGTGGCATGGCGCTCCACCAGCACGGTGTCGACGCCCAGATCGGCGGCGCGGAATGCTGCCGTATAGCCGCCCGGACCGGAGCCCAGCACGACCAGCTTGCATTCGATGTCGGCGGTTCTTCCAGACAGACCCGCCGCCTGCGGCACCTTCGCCTCCTCTCCTTTGGCGGAAGAGGATTGAGGTGATGGACCGGTGCTCACGGGAGGTGCGCCATCGGGGCTCTTCGCTTCGGTCGCCTGCTTGCTACTGCCTGCGCCCTGCTGGGGTGAGGGGGAGGAACTCACCTCCCCGGCAACTTCAAGCACCAAAATCACCGCGCCCTCGGAGACTTCATCGCCCACCTTGAGCTTGAGCTCCTTGATCACACCGGCAGCGGTGGAGGGAATTTCCATCGTCGCCTTGTCCGACTCCAGCGTGATCAGACTCTGCTCTTTGGCCACGGTGTCGCCAGCTTTCACCAGCACTTCGATCACCGGCACGTTGTCGTGGCCGCCGATATCGGGAACCTTCACTTCGATCGTATTTGCCATCATCGTCTCCCGGTCAGAGCAGCAGGCGACGGATGTCGCCGAGCTGGGTGGCGAGGAACGATGCGAAGCGCGCGGCAAGCGCACCGTCGATCACCCGATGGTCATAGGACAGTGACAGCGGGAGGATCAGCCGTGGCGCGAATTCCTTGCCATTCCACACCGGCTTGGTCGCAGCCTTGGAGACCCCAAGGATGGCCACTTCCGGCGCGTTGACAATCGGTGTGAAGCCAGTGCCGCCAATGCCGCCAAGCGAGGAAATCGAGAAGCAGCCGCCGGACATTTCAGCCGGACCCAGCTTCTTCTCGCGCGCCTTCTTGGAGAGCTCACCGAGTTCACGCGCGAGGTCGAGCAGGCCCTTCTTGTCGCAATCGCGCAGCACCGGCACCACCAGGCCATCGGGCGTGTCCACCGCGATGCCGATGTGGAAATACTTCTTCAGGATCAGCTTCTCGCCACTCTCGTCCAGCGAGGCATTGAACTGCGGGAACGCTTTCAGCGCCGCCACTACTGCCTTGATCTGGAACACCAGCGGGGTGACTTTCAGATCCTTGTTCTCTTCGCCGAGCTTCTTGCGGAACGCCTCCAGCTCGGTGATGTCGGCGTCATCGTGCTGCGTGACATGGGGGATCATCGCCCAGTTGCGCGCGAGGTTCGCGCCGGAAATCTTCTGGATGCGCGACAGCGGCTTTTCCTCGATCTCGCCAAACTTCGCGAAGTCGATCTTCGGCCAAGGCAGCAGGTTGAGGCCACCCATCGAAACGGAGGCACCACCAGCGACCGGACGCGCGCCGGAGGCGAGCGCGTGCTTGACGTAGGCGCTGACATCTTCGCGCTGGATGCGACCTCCGCGTCCACTGCCTTTGACCTGCGCGATATCCACGCCCAGCTCGCGAGCGAACGCGCGGATCGCCGGGCTGGCGTACGGCGCATCGCCGGACATCACGATCGTGGCGTCGAGCGGCGGACGCGCGGTGGGCGCTACATCACCCTCCGGTGCATTGCCCGGCAATACGCCGCGGCCGATGATCGGCGCGGGCTTCTCTTCCACCTTGGGTGCAGCTGGTGCTTCGGCCACCGCTGCCTTTGGCGCTTCGGCCTTGGCGGCAACGGGGCTCTGTTCCGCAGCGCCGTCGACCTCGATCAGCGCGATCAAAGCGCCCTCGGAGACTTCGTCGCCCACCTTCAGCTTCACTTCCTTCACCGTGCCGGCGAACGGCGCGGGAACCTCCATCGTCGCCTTGTCCGATTCCAGAGTGATCAAGCTCTGTTCTTTCTCGACCCGATCACCGGCTTTGACCAGCACTTCGATGACGGGTACATCAGCGTGCCCGATATCGGGAACGCGAGCTTCTTTGAGGTCGGCCATGATGACTCCTGCGAATGGCGATGGCGTGCCGCCTGGGGATGGCGGTCGCCGACAAGACCACAATCATAGCGAAGGCCTGCGCGATTCGTATGCGCAATGGCATCAATTCGCTCACCATGCGTGAGCGTATGCTCGCCCCTTCAAGGGTCGTCGGGACCGCTCAGCGCGTGGCGCACCGTGCGCAGCGAACACATTTCCCATAACGCCACGAATACCAGCGAGGCCGTGGTCGCCATGCCCAGCGGCGCAATCGCCCAATGTCTGATGGTTAGTGCCAGCGCTGCCAGCAGGGCCACGCCGAGCAAATGCGAAAACGGCAAGTTGGTGCCGTTCACGGTTTTCTTGAACAGCGCATTCCCCAGCAGATACAGCATCGGGCCGCCGAGCAACACCGCGCCGTTGACCAAGTCGCTGCGCTGCTGCGGATCATGCAGCGTCAACTCATCGGCCACGGCGCAGACGATGATGCCGGCGACGATCAGCAGGTGCAGGTAGGTGTAGGCGACCCGCGCCGTACGCCCCGGATCGGCCGACTTGCGGATTGCCCGGCTGCCGCGCTCGGCCCCCAGGTCGAAATAGATCCACCACATCGCCACGCTACCGATGAACGCGCTGACAAACGCGAGCAGTGTTTGCGGTTGCCACAGGGTGTCGGCAAAACTTGAGCCAGTCACCAGCACCGATTCGCCCAGCGCGATGATCACGAACTGGCTGCAGCGCTCCGCCAGGTGGCCGCCATCGATGTCCCAGTCGGTCGTGCTCGATCGCCCCATGCCGGGCACCGGAAAGGCCAGCGCAGGCCCGACGTATTCCAGCGTGAGCGCGGCGATCCACAGCGGCCAACGCAAGTCGGCCAGCCAGCCACCGGTCAGCCACAGCGCACCTGACAGGACGAGCCATACCGTGATGCGTTGAAAATTGCGGGTATTTGCTGGTGCAGCATCGCCCAACGCCCATAGCGTGAACAATGTGCGGCCAACCTGCATGAACACATACGCGCCGGCAAACAACAGCCCTCGCGAGCCGAACGCCTGCGGCAAGGCAATCGACAACAGCAGCCCCGCCAGCATCAGCGTCAACAGCGCCAATCGCACCACGGGTCGCTCCGGGTCCAGCCAGTTGGTGACCCAGCTGGTGAAAACCCATACCCACCATACCGCCAGAAACAGCAGCAGCACCTGCAACGCACCCAGCAAATTCAGGTGATACAGCAAGGTATGCGACAGCTGGGTCACCGCATAGACAAACACCAGGTCGAAGAACAGCTCGATATTGGTGACCTTGTGGTGGCCGCCAACGCCGCCCGCGCGCAGGAAGCTGGCGCGCGGCAGCAGGCCGACCGAGGGTTTGCTGGCGGATGAGGGAGCAGGCATGGCGCGGCCTCCGGCACTTCCGTGCATTTATCGCATGCCGGCCTGGATCTCGCCATGGAAATCCGATCAGGCGGCCCCGCCACGCGAATCCCGCTCAGCTGCGATGTTCGTCGATATCACTGACCTTGCCATCGACGATTGTCACGATGATGACGCGGTTGTCGCGCTGGTACTGCCACTGCTCGCCAGGCTCGCTGTCCGTTGCACGCTTGCTACGACCGCGCTGCCCACGGCCATGGCTGCTCGACCCACCGTGTGACTTGCCGCGCGAGCTGCCGCGCGAGCCACTGCGATGGGCTTTGTAGGATGGCTTGCCCAACAGCTCGATGACGCGCGCGGCGCTGTCGCCGGCGGTCAACAGCTCGTTACCCACGCGCAAGGACGTGGACGCCTGTGCCGTGGCGCTGAACGCGAATAATGCCAGGATGAAACGAATTCGCACGACCTGCTCCCTGTCTGCTGAAATCCTGAAAAACTTTCTGCTGCGGCGTCAGCGCCTGGGGTTCGGCGCTTCTCGGGCGAGACGACCTTGTCTGCCTACGGATGCGGGATAGAGGAAGCTATTGAAGCGCCGGCGCACCCCCTTTCCCACGATGAGCATAATCGAAATATCTTGCGAAACGCCGGTGCCGCGCGGATGCCGGCGGAGGATGCGTCCTCGCACACCGGCTCAAATCGCTTCATCGCAAGTTGCCGAACGCCACCCCTGGCGCGGTCCGGCTGCGGCTAAGTTCGATACACGCTATCTGGCAAGCATTTGTCGGTCCGGGGCTGGGGCTATTTCCCACCAAGCAGCGCGGCACACACCTACATCGAGTATCCGTCGCGCAGTAGCGATCGCCACTGCTTCAGTAGCGTGCGCTACCCACCAGGCTGCCCATATCCAGGTGAATCCCGTTCAGACGTGGCAGCTGCCGACGCAGGACCCGTGCCGATTCTGGCGGCAGGACCGCAATCGCCCGCTCGAACGCGTGCAACAACGCACTTTCGTGATGTGCCAGCTCACGTATCCAGGCGGTATCGCGGCGCGCCGTAGCGTGCACCAGCCATCCGGCCGCATAACGCCGCGCCGTACCGCGCCAGCTTCCATGAGCGTAAGGCTTGATGCCGCTGATGCGCTGGTGCTCCTGCAGATCGGCGATCAGCAGGCCCAGCGTCTGTGCGTTCTCGCCCAGCACCATGCCCAGCCCTGGCTCGCATGACGCGGCAGCATGCCGATACAAGCTGCGCAGATCGATGCTGCGCCGGATCAATGCGTTATAGATCGATTGCGGAAGACGCGGCGACAAGGCGACCTCCTGATGGGGCGATAAGCGGTTCACCAGACCATCCTGGTCCCCGCCTACTTAGCAGAACATAAACCGGATGCCATTGGCCCAATGCCAGTCAGCGCGCAGCAGGCCATGGTCATCGGGCAGAAACCTCACTGACCGATCTGCAGCAGGTTCAGTGGCTGCCCGTTGCTGCCCCGCACGCCTTGCTGCAACTCGGCTAACCGCCGAATCGCCGGACACAGCGCCTCGACCTGCGGCTGCAGTGCCTGCATGCGCCGCTGCAGGCGCGGCTGCAACTCGGTGGCCAGGCTGGTGGCGCGATCACGCAGGTTCGCCGCCGCCTGCAAGTCACCACTAAGGGCCGCGTTCATGGCCTGCTGGCCGAGGTCGGCAGCGAGCAGCGGCATCAGGTCGGCAATGATCCGGTTCGCGTACTGTTCGCCGACGTCGCCTTGCCAGTCACGCGTGCTGCGGCTGGCCTCGATGCGTTGTTTAAGCTCGCTCGCGTCTGCCGCCAGTCGGCGATCGAATTCGGCACGAGTGTCGGCGCTCATGCCCATGCCGCCGGCTTCGGCGCGCAGTGCCTGCGCCGCCATGTCCACGCCGTTCTGCGCGACCGCACGGACCCGCGGCGCCAGTTCCCGGGCTTCGCGCTCGAACAAGCTGAGACGATCCTGGTCTTCCGCGTTCAACTGCACCGGCATACCGTCAGTGCGCAGCGCGCCCTGACGGATCTCCACCCGGGACGGTGCCGGCGCGGCACGATCAAACAGCAGGCTGTCCGTTCTCAAGGTGACGTCGTAACTGCTACTGGCATGGCAGGTATTGGCGAACTGCTGCGCGTGCAAAGGCAACGAGATCAGCACCGGCAACAGCACGGCAAGTAAACGAAATGGACGCATCAGCGGGATTCCCTTGTAACGATAGCGTCAACCGATACCCGCACGCCTGCCAACCCATGCTGAATGTGTTGTACGACCGAAATGAAAACGCCCCGCGAGGCGAGGCGTTTTCTGAACTTCAATGCCTACTCGCTCATGCGCCATTGAGCGGCGTGGTCAGCTGCAGGCCACTACCGATCTGATATAGCCCACCATCAGCAATCGCGTCCGCGGCACCCGTGGACTCTTCGGAACTTTCCCGCCATGGCACCGTCTGTTTGGGGCCTGGCACATAGGCGTCCCACTTACCGTAGCTTTCGCGCGGAGTCCTTCCCTCCAATGAAAAGCTAACCGGGATTCGAGTTTCCCAGTGATCCTTGGTAGCCTCCCTCCCTTCGGTTGGAGTTCGGAAAGTCCAACGTCTGACGGCTTCAAGCGAAGCACCGGCCAGCACACGTCGCCACCTGTCCAGTTCCAGGTCGCTGGCGACAACGCCCATATTGACCTGCTCGGCAATGGCATTTGCCACCCGTCCCTGACTATTGACGAGTACCCGCAGATACACCGTACCCCAAACACCTGCGGACACCGCCGACTGCGGGTAGTGCGGTGAGGGATGTGTCTCGTAAGTGATGGTTTTGCCCAGTTCGACGTCACCACCCTCATCGTTTTTATCTTTGCCAAATTGGGCGCCCTCGACGCTTACCGCGTATTCGTCCTTGCCCTCTGGCTTGGCAACAATACGCAAGCTCATGTTCGCTCTGGCAGCCACCGCTCGATCGTCGATCAGGACGGGTGCGAATATCCAGCTTTTCGTGCCCTTGTCGATCAGCCCCACCACGACCGGCGGCAGCTTTTCAGCGTGATCGATGGTGTAACTGCTCACCGAGCCATCCGGCGCAACCACGATCGATCCAGTAACCAGCATGCTCGCCTGCACCCGCTGACGTACGTCACTCGGTCCCGCCGCCAGCGCCACACCCGACAATAACCCGCAGAACAACCCCATCAGCAAGCGTTTCATCCCTGCACCTCCCCTATGAGCCTCATGCGAGTCTAGCGTCAAGGTTCGGCAAAAACACTCGCGCCTGGATAAGCCATTCGATCACGCGTCGAACGCCGCAGACCGTCAACCGCCAGCGATCCTCCGATGAATCAGCTCAACGGCGCCGTTTTTTGAACTGCGCGCACACCGACGGCCGGCCCAATTGCCAGGACAGCCACAACAGCAGCGGTATGGCAATCGCCTTCAATGCCAGTCCTACCGCATAGGTTCGCTTCGCCCGGGCGATCAGCCACAGTGCGATCTCACCCAGTTGCGGTTGCTGCTGCGTCATCGCATCCTGCCGGGCGCGCTCGAAATCGCCCCACTGCTGCAACATCATTATGCCGGTGACCAATGCCCACAACGCCAGCAGCACGGCCAGCACACGCATAGTGTTGCGCGCCCACGCTTGCCGCAGGATGCAGCCAGCACACACCACGATGATGCCCATCGCAGCCGCCAGATAGGCATAGTCGGCGTGTTGGAAATATTGCAGGCAACCCATCGCGGCGATGAACAACAGTAGCCACGGACCAATCGCCCAGACCGCAAAGCGCCGCGTCGGCGACGTAGTGGTGCGTACCGTCAAAGACATCAGGGTGCCGCCTTCAGCGCAGCCAGGTCGCTCATCACCTGGACGGAGTTCTTCTCCGGGTCGACATCGACATAGACCTTGGCGATCTTGCCCTGCGGATCGATCAGAAACGTGGTGCGCTTGGCGTAGCGGATGCCGACATGCGAAAACAGCACGCCGTAGGTAGTAGCTACCGTGCCATCGGCATCGGACAGCAGCGGGAACGGCACGTGATATTTCGCGGCGAAATCGGCATGCGACTTCACGTCGTCCAGGCTCACCCCGACCACATCGGCACCGGCCTTGCGCAGCTTGGCGATGTCATCGCGGAACGTGCATACCTCGGTGGTGCAGCCGGGTGTGAAATCCTTCGGGTAGAAGTACATCACCAGCCAGTGACCACGAAAATCAGCCGGCGTGTGCCAATGGCCGTTCTGGTCCTGCAGGCGGTACGTCGGTGCAACCTGCCCCACTTGCGGGCTGTCGGCAAACGCCGGTGCCATCAGGCCACACAGCAGAATCAACACGAGCAAACAGGACAGACGACGCATGAAAAATTCTCCGGATGGGCACGAGTGCGCAGCACAACCGGCTCAGTTTACGCGCTTGGAGCCTGTTCAATGTAGCCAGGTGGCCCGTGCCACTTGGAGGCATTGAACAGGCTCTAAAAAGACGAAGGGCGCCATGCGGCGCCCTTCGTTGGAAGCTACTTGCTCGGGATCAACGCGGATCGATGGTGAACTCGCCCACCGAGACACCCAGATCAACGCCTTCGCCGGTACCGGCCAGGGCCAGCGAGGTGGTGCCCTTAGTCAGCACCTGTGCATTGGAGCTCTTCACCACGCCAGCCTCGACGCCGGCCTGCGCATAGTGGCCGAAGACATCGTGGATACCGTTCACGGTGCTGATTTCGCCCGTACCGTTGGTGATGTGATATTTGCCGGCAGTAATGCCGCCGCCGACCGCGGTGATCTTGACGTTGGCGCCCTGTCCGTTATCGCAGCGGATGGTGCCGTTGCCTTCAGCATGCTTGTAAATCAGCGACCAGCCGGCGAGATTGAAACGGAGATGGCATTTCACCGAGGCCGTGTCGGCGTGGGCACTGGATACCGGCAGCGCTGTCATTGCGCCCGCGCAGGCCAGCACCAGGGCAGCCATTCCAAAAGTACGCTTGATCATCGTTAGCTCCTTAGTATTTCGTGCGGGATAAGTTGTCCCCAACGCAGGTCGGACGCGCTCCCAAAAGGGTGACCCGTGACCGGCTGGTAACCAAGCGTGTGCAGAACCGCGTGACAGCGATGTGCAGACGCTGGCCATCCGTTCATATTTCCCGGTCCAGCATGCCCTGGCCGGGTCTGGACGCCTTGATAATTCGCTAACAAGACGCCTCGCAGACTGAGGCACACTGCCAACACGGCGTCCGGCCTCATCGGCGCTGGGAGAGGACGTGGTGCGACTCAGGCACTGCCCCAGACTCAATCGCCCAGATGCCATGGCGCCCTGAAAGGAAAAATAATGGTCAAGTACTCACTGGTGGGTTACGACGGTTCCGATGCTTCCCGACGTGCCTTCCAATTCGCCATCGAGCTGGCCCGTGCCTGCGGCGGCCGGGTTCGCGTGGTATCGGTGCTGCAGGTCACCGAAGGCGGTGCCGACACCTGTGCCTTGATGATGGCCGACTCCGGCGCCCACCGCGCGCAGGAGCTGCTGGACGAACTGAGTACGATCGCGCCGGATACCACGGCCCTGGTCGATGTGGAACTAGTCCATGGCAGCCCCGGCGACGTGTTGCTCGGCCAGATCGCGCAACACAACATCGACCACATCGTGATCGGCCATACCGAGCGCGGCGCGCTGGCCCGCTGGCTGCTCGGTTCGGTTTCCAACAATGTTCTGGCGCGTGCCCACGTGCCGGTGACCGTGGTGCGCTAACTGCGTATCGCTGTGCGGTTAGCGCACCACGCGTCCTTCAGGACCGCGCGTTTTTCAGGCGGGTTCGCGCAGCGAGGCCATGTCGATGACAAAGCGATACTTCACGTCGCTCTTGAGCATCCGCTCGTAGGCCTCGTTGATATCCTGGATGCGGATCTTCTCGATGTCCGAAACGATGCCGTGCTCGGCACAGAAATCCAGCATCTCCTGCGTCTCGGCGATGCCGCCGATCAGCGAACCGGCCAGCGAGTGGCGACCAAAGATCAGCGCGCCACCATGGATGGTCGGCGGCGTTTCCGGCAGGCCAACCAAGGTCATCGTGCCGTCGCGCTTGAGCATCTGCAGGTAGACGTTGAGATCGTGCGGCGCAGAGACCGTATCGAGGATGAAGTCGAAGCTGCCGGCATGCAGCTTCATCTGCTCCGGATCGTTCGACAGCACTACCTCGTCGGCACCGAGCCGCAGCGCATCCTCGCGCTTGGACGGCGACGTGGTGAACTGCACCACCTGCGCCCCGAAGGCATGCGCCAGCTTGAGCGCCATATGCCCCAGGCCGCCCAGGCCGACCACACCAACCTTGCTGCCCTTGCCCACCTTCCAGTGCTTGAGCGGCGAATAGGTGGTGATGCCGGCGCATAGCAGCGGGGCGACCGCGGCCGGGTCGAGCTTGTCGGAGATGCGCAGCACGAACGCCTCGTCGACCACGATCTGGGTGGAATAGCCGCCCTGGGTGGGCGTACCGTCGACACGGTCCTTGCCGGCATAGGTGAAGGTTGCTCCTTTCAGGCAGAACTGCTCGAGGTCGTCCTTGCAGTTTGCGCATTCGCGGCAGGAATCGACCATGCAGCCAACGCCGACCAGATCGCCTTGCTTGAACTTGCTGACGTCCTTGCCGGCCCGGGTCACCCGACCGACGATCTCATGACCCGGCACAATCGGGTACTTGCCGGCGCCCCACTCGTCACGCACGGTGTGCAGATCCGAATGACATACGCCGCAGTAAAGAATCTCGATCACCAAGTCGTGATCGCGCGGCTCGCGGCGCTCGAAGCGGTAGGGTGCCAGAGGTGCGCGGGCGGCGGGGGCGGCGTAGCTGGAGGTGGGAATCATGCATGGCTCCGGGTGGGGGATGGGGAGATGCGCGCCACGAGTGAGTGCACCCGCGGCAACGAAGCAGTGATCATAAGTCGGCGGCCGTTAATCCGCCGTATGACTGAAGCCCTATGCTGTGACATATCTTTGTAACCTGGCCGCTGTCCGGCCCAACTTACCCTTTCCACAGGATGCCCGCCGTTGAGCTATGACGTACTCCTGCCCTGGACCCTGGACAGTCTCGATCTGAACTGCATCGACCTGTCGCGCGTCCGGCATGACGAGGATTTGTTCTTCCTGCTGTGCAGCGCCTCATTTGTCGAGAGCGGCTCGGACCTCTACACACAGAATCTGGTCGATCACTTCGCCGGTGACCAGGAGCTGCAGACCTGGCTCACTCAGCACTGGGAGCACGAGGAACAGCAACATGGCCGTGCGCTGGCCGCCTACGTCAGAACCGTGTGGCCGGAGTTCGACTGGGACAGCGGCTTCAAGGCGTTCTGGAACGAATACGGCGCCATCTGCACGGCCGAGCAGCTCGAACCCTGCCGCGGGTTGGAACTGGCTGCGCGCTGCGTGGTGGAAACCGGCACCGCCAGCCTGTATCGCGCGCTCAACGACATCACCGACGAACCGGTGCTGAAACAGTTGACCCATCACATCAAGAGTGACGAGGTGCGCCACTACAAGCACTTCTATCAGCACTACCGGCTATATCGGGAACGCGAAGGCTTTGGTCGCTACAAGGTGTTCCGGGCGATCCTGCGCCGGGTGCGCGAGATCAAGAGCGAGGACAGCGATATCGCGCTGCGCCATGTGTTCAATCTTTGCTACCCGAACCAGCAGGGCAACGAGAAGGAATTCCGGCGCATCAGCGATCGCGCGCAGGGCTTGTTGCGTCGACACATCCCGGCCGCGATGACGGTGAAGATGCTGCTCAAGCCGCTGGATTTGCCGGCGCGCCTGCAGAATTCACTGGAAAAGCCGCTGGCAAAGATCGCCGAGAAATTGTTCCTGCACTGACGGCAACCAGCGCGCTCAGCTTCCCGTCGGCTGAGTTTGTGCGCGTGGTTCCTGCTCGATCTTGCGCTGCGCCTGCTGCTCGACCTTCAGCCGGGCCACATCGACCGGGCGGATCTGCATGATCATGCACGGGATGTAGATGCGCCCGGTAAGCACCTTGTCGAAATGCACCGAAACCTGGCTTCCGCTGGATGTGAGCCCAATCGAGTGGGTGAAGGTCAGGTTCTGGCAGTTGTCCTGCACATCGACCAGCCATGCCTTGTTGGGGTGCGTATAGACCGCCAGCTCGGTATCGCTCAGCGGCTCCCACGAATACAGGGTGAAGTACTGGAAACTGGACACCGGTGCACCCGCCGCCGCCGCGTAGGCGGCCTGCCGCTGCTGCATGCGCTGCGAATAAGTTGGCCCGCTGGAGGCGCATGCAGCCAGCGCCCCAGCGAGGGTGGCTGCGACCACTAAACGGATGATTGACATGGGCCTGCGTCTCCACGGGTTCTGGGCATCACAACGCATGGCTCGCGCGTCGGTGCACACAACTATGATTTTTTCTGCTTCGGCAGGCTGGCCCATTTGTCGGGATCGAAACCACCGACCTCATAGACCAGCGTCTCTTTGCGCTCGCCATCCACCAGGGTCACCTCCATCGAGATCTTCTTGGCCTTGCGCAGCATGGCGAGAAAGGCTTTGTCATCGACGACCATCAGCGCCGGCTCGCCACTGGGCGGCGCGAACATCGCGATGTGCGTGAGCTTGCCATCGATCGTGGTGGGGATCGCGCAGTTGTGGCGGCAGACGAAGCCATGGCCGCTGCCATACAGGAAGACACTCTGGCCCCAGCTGGTATGTCGGCGCAGTATCAATTGCACCCGATCGCCACCGGACGGCGTGACGGTGGCAGTGGACTGCGTGCCGCCGGCCATCGGCGATACCTGATACAGCCACAACGCGGACAGCCGGTTCTTCTCGCTGTTTTCCTTCCAGCGTTGCTCGATCCCGGGCAGGCTCTGTTGCACCTCCTTCGCCGCTGCGCTGTTGGGATAGTGATCGAGGATGTCGTGGCCCATCGTCACGCTCATCTCGTCATTCTTGATGCGCAGCAACTGTCGATAGGTGTCGAGCTTCCTCGCGGCATCGGCATCCTGCGCCTGGGCCTGCGATTGGGCCGCCGACGCGGCCGGCTGACCACCTTGAGGCGAGCAACCGGCAAGCAACCAGCCGACGCACAACAGCGCAAGGGAGGTACGGTGGAATGACGGTTTCATCGGCAAGGCACTCGCTGGAGAACAGATGCCTAGAGTGGAACGAGCCGGCGGCATCACGCAAGCGCGTCGGTTCTGCGGTCGCGCATTGACCACGCCATCGCAGCTGCTACCTTCGGCGTTCACATTGGCACTTTGCCGAACGCGGCGCCGGCCGGATAATTCAGCCCCCGCAAGGACACTCGATGCCGTCTCCCAATGCGTCACCGGCAGATTCGCTGCTGCAACACCGCGCCTTCGTCGCGTTCTGGTTCGCGCGGATCGCGTCGAGTTTTGGCTTCCAGATGTTGTCGGTGGCCGTAGGCTGGCAAATCTATGCGGTCACCGGCCGTGCGTTCGACCTGGGCCTGATCGGGCTGGTGCAATTCGTGCCGTCGGTGCTGCTGGCGCTGCCGGCCGGGCATGTAGCGGACCAGTTCGAGCGGCGGCGGATCGTGCTGCTCGGACAGATTGTCGAATGGTTTGCGATCGTCGCCCTCGCCGCGTTGACCCTGACTCACCACATCCACGAAATCGGCATCCTGGCGCTGGTGTTCGTGCTCGGCGTGGCCAAGGCCTTCGAGTTTCCGGCCTTGCAATCGATGCTGCCGGCCCTCGTGCCGGCGGCGATCCTGCCACGCGCGATGGCAGTGAATGCCTCCGCCGGGCAGGCGGCGATGATCATGGGCCCGGCGCTGGGTGGCCTGCTCTATGTGGCCGGACCGGGCGTGGTCTATGTGGTCGCCGCCGTGCTTTACCTGATCGCTGCAACCTTGATGAGCCAGCTTCGCTACGAGCAGGCGCCGCCGAAACGCGAGCCGGCCACGTTGAAGATCCTGTTCGCTGGCGTGCACTTCATCCGCGAGCGCAAGGACGTCCTCGGCGTGATCTCGCTGGATCTGTTCGCGGTGTTGCTGGGCGGTGCCACTGCGCTGCTGCCGATCTTCGCCAGGGACATCCTGCACACTGGGCCCTGGGGGCTGGGCCTGTTACGTGCCGCACCGGCGGTAGGCGCCCTGCTGATGTCGCTGTGGCTGGCACGACACAACCTGCAGCGACGGGTCGGCCCGATCATGTTTGCCGCCGTGGCCGGCTTCGGCGTGGCAACGCTGGTGTTCGCGCTCTCCAGCACACTGTGGCTGTCGCTGCTTGCGCTGTTTGCGCTGGGCGCGTTCGACATGGTCAGCATGGTGATCCGCAGCTCGCTGGTGCAACTCGATACGCCAGACGACATGCGTGGGCGGGTCAGCGCGGTCAACGCGATTTTCATCAATACCTCGAACCAGCTCGGCGAGTTCGAATCGGGCATGCTGGCCGCGTGGATAGGCGCGGTACACGCCACCGTGCTCGGCGGCGTCGGGACGCTGCTGGTGGTCGGGTTGTGGATGGCGATGTTCCCCGGACTGCGCCGTCGCCAGCGGCTGCAAGTCGAGGCCACCGCGCAAAATGAGGCGGCGGCGGATACGATCTAGTATTGGGGGATGCACGCCGACAGGATGTCCCGTCTCAATGCCAGGAGCTGCAACGTGATTACCACTTCGCCGAGCGAATTTCTCGAAGCTTACGCCGCGCTGGCGCCCCTGCCGGATGCTGCGGCCACCGCGCGTGCGGTCTATCTGGTGGCACCGGCCGAGTTCACACTGGCAGCGGAATCGGCGCATGACAACCGCTATATGGACATGAACGCCACGGTGGATCCGCTCAAGGCACTGAGCCAGCACAGCACGCTGGCGCAGGCGCTGCGCGCGGATTGTCCGGTGATCACGTTTCCGGGCAACCCGGCGACGCCCGACGCGGTATTCCCGAACAACGTATTCGCCACCGCACCGGGCCGGTTCATCGTGGGGCGCATGCGCCATGCGGTACGCCAGCGCGAAGCAGGGCGCAGCGACATCCGCGATTTTTTCGGCGAGGTGCTGGGTTACGACGAAATCGATCTGTCGAGTTGTGATGATCTGGTCGCCGAACTGACCGGCTCACTGATCATCGATCGCGCCCGTGGTGTCGGCTATTGCGGCCTCAGCGAACGTTGCGACATCGCCGGCGCGCACGCGATGCACAAGGCGTTCGACCTGCGCCTGACATTCTGCTTTGAACTGGCCGAGTCGGAATATCACACCAACGTGGTGTTTACCCTGCTGGCGAGCCGCGCACTGATCATCGCCGCCGACGGCTTCCGCGACCCGGCCGTACCCAAGGCTATCGCCGCCGCCTATGGCGATCGCGCGATCTGGCTGACGCCCGCGCAGAAACAGGCATTCGTCGCGAACGCCATCAGCTTGTCCGACGAACGTGTATGGATGAGCGCCAACGCCGCCGCCACACTGACCGGCGAACAATATGAAGCGCTGGCCGGCTACGGCTTCGCGGTCGGTGCCGTAGAGCTGAGCGAGATCGAAAAAGCCGGCGGCAGCTTACGCTGCTGCGTAGGCGAGATTTACTGACAACACCACGCACGTCTCGCCATCCAGGGGCACAACATGATCACCGTTCACCATCTGAACAACTCGCGCTCGCAGCGCATCCTGTGGCTGCTGGAAGAGCTCGATGTGCCATACGAGATCAAACGCTACCAGCGCGATCCGAAAACCATGCTGGCGCCGCCGGAACTGCGCCAGATTCATCCACTGGGCAAGTCACCAGTGATCACCGATGGCGACGTCACCCTGGCCGAATCCGGGGCGATCATCGAATACCTTGCCGAACGCTACGGCCAGGGCCGTCTGTTGCCACCTCCAGGTACGCCCGAGCGGCTGCGCTGCAACTACTGGCTGCATTACGCCGAAGGTTCGGCGATGCCGCCACTGCTGCTGAAGCTGGTGTTCCGCCGGGTCGAGACGACGCCCGTACCGTTCTTCGTGAAGCCGATCGCCAGGGGCATTGCGCACAAGGTGCAAGACAGTTTTGTCGATCCGCAGCTAAAGCTGCATCTGGATTATCTGGAAGGCGAGCTTGGCAAGAGCGAATGGTTCGCGGGCAACGAATTCGGCGCGGCCGACATCCAGCTGAGCTTTCCGCTGGAAGCGTTCGCCGCCCGCGGCGGCCTGGACACCAGCCGGCCCCGGCTGTGGGCTTTCCTGCAACGCATCCATGCACGGCCCGCCTACCAGCGCGCGCTGCAGCGTGGCGGTGAATTCAGCCTCGGCGGCTAAACCCATAACCGCAGACTGAACGGATGGCCGCGTTTGGCGCGGCTGTCTACGCTCTGCTCACGACTGCGCTGGCAGTCTGACATTTCAAATGCCAAGGAGAAGACCGATGCGACATCGTGAAATCGAGCGCCAGATCCGCGACGCCGGGGAACAGCTCCGCGACGCCAGTGAACAAGTCGGCGAGCGCGCGCGTCATTACGCCGATGGCGCGGCTAGCCGTGCGCAGAATCTGTTTGATCGTGGTCGCCGCATCGGCGGACGTTTCAGCAGGCAGGGCAATGACTACGGCCAGCGGCTCACGAACGCCGCCGAGGATTTCGCCGACGAGGCGAACTATCACTACCGCCGTCTGCGCCGCCAGGTGAGTCGCCACCCAACCGCCACCGTGGCGATTGTGGCCGGCACCATCGGTGCATTCCTGCTGCTGCGCCGGGTGTTCCGTAGTAACGACGAGGATTGAAGGGCAGCCGATTCAAGATGCAGCGCGACAACTACTGAATCACGAAGGGCCGGATGCGAGCATCCGGCCCTTCTGTCATCAGCACAGCACGGACTTACCTGACCGCCTCGATATTCACTTGCACGCGTCGGTTCGGCGCCAGGCAATCACGTAGCCGCTGGCCGCTGAGGTTCGGGCAATTGACCACTGGATCGGATTCGCCGCGACCTTCGCTGGTGATTCGGCTGCCATCCACGCCATGGCTGATCAGATAATCGCGCACCGCATTGGCGCGCTTGAGTGAGAGATCGTCGTTGTAGGCGCGGCTGCCGATGTGATCGGTATAACCGATCAGGTCCACCGAATGAATCCTGCGGATGCCACGCAGCTGCTCCACCAACTGGTCCAGCTGGTTGCGGCCGCGGTCGGTCAAACTGCGGATGTCGGATTTGTCGAACGCGAACAACGCGTCCGCCGAGAGCGTCTCGTGCATGCTCTCCATCCTCGTCTCTGGCGGAACCGGCGGCGGTGGCATGACCTCAGGCCGGACCACGGTTCCCGGACATTGACAGCCGGCCAACAACAACACGGCGGTTCCAGCGGCCGTGATCATGCTCATGCGGATAGGCTTGTTCATAGTCACCATCCTTCAAGTGCTCAGTTGCCCCTGTCGGAAATATCGGCGACAACCCCGGATGCAACCGCAGCCCACCGGCGACATGCTCGCTGATGGAGCTGCACAAGCATCGGTATAGCGCTGACGCCGCCCCTGAGATTGCCATGAACGCGATGAAGGGAGGCTAACTTTCCCGTCCAAAGGCGTTGGGCATCGCTTTGCTCACCCCAACCTACGCGGCTGAGGCTCCGCCAATCGGCATTGCGTAGGTTGGGGTGAGCAAAGCGATGCCCAACATCCCGCATGTCGCCAGCAAGCATGCCAAGGCAAGTCATCCGAACGCCCCCTCCATCAAGTGAAAACCCGCCAATTGGCGGGTTTTCCTGGGCAGCACAGGGACTCAGACAGTCTGCGGGTTCGGCTTGTCCGGATCGAGCTTGTATTCCTTGATCGCCCGACTGACGTCCTTGGCGTTGACCTTGCCGTCCTTCGCCAGAGCGGCCAGCGCGGCATGAGCGATCCAGTAGCGATCGACTTCGAAGAACTCACGCAAATGCGCGCGGGTATCCGAGCGGCCGAAGCCGTCCGTGCCAAGCACGGTGTAACGCATGCCATCGGGCATGAACGCGCGAATCTGATCCGCGTATTCGCGCACATAGTCGGTGGCGGCGATCGCCGGACCCTGCCTGCCATCGAGCAACCCGGTGACGTACGGAACGCGCTGCTCCGCTTCGGGATGCAGGCGGTTCCAGCGTTCGGCATCGAAACCGTCGCGACGCAACTCGATGAAGCTGGGCACCGACCACACATCGGCGTTCACGCCGAAGTCCTTCTCCAACAGTTCGGCTGCCGCGATGACTTCACGCAGGATCGTGCCTGACCCAAGCAACTGCACGCGCGGCTCGCCCTTCTTCGGCTTGCCGCCATCCTTGAACAGATACATGCCCTTGATGATGCCTTCCTCGCTGCCCACGGGCAGGTCGGGATGGCTGTAGTTCTCGTTCATCACGGTGATGTAGTAGTAGATGTCCTCCTGCTCTTGCATCATCCGGCGCGTGCCGTCCTGCAGGATGACCGCGACCTCGTAGGAGAACGTGGGGTCGTACGACTTCACGTTCGGGATCGCGCCGGACATCAGGTGCGAATGGCCGTCCTCGTGCTGCAGGCCCTCGCCATTGAGCGTGGTGCGCCCGGCGGTACCGCCGATCAGGAAGCCGCGCGAACGCATGTCGCCGGCCGCCCAGCACAGGTCGCCGATGCGCTGGAAACCAAACATCGAGTAGTAAATGAAGAACGGCAGCATCGGCTGGTTGCTGATCGAATAGCTGGTCGCCGCGGCCATCCACGATGCCATGCCGCCGGCCTCGCTGATGCCCTGCTGCAGCACCTGGCCCTTCTGGTCTTCGCGGTAGTACAGCAGCTGATCGGAATCCTGCGGCTTGTACTTCTGGCCGAACGGCGCGTAGATGCCGATCTGGCGGAACATGCCTTCCATGCCGAACGTGCGTGCCTCGTCGGCGACGATCGGCACCACGCGCTCGCTCAGCTGCTTGTCGCGCAACAGCAGATTCATGCCGCGCACCAGCGCCATGGTGGTGGAAATCTCGCGCTCGCCGGTGCCCTTGGTGATCTGCTCGAACGCCGCGAGATCCGGCGTCTTGAGTTTCACTTCGGCCTTGCGACGACGCTGCGGCAGGAAGCCGCCGAGCGCGTTGCGACGCTCGAGCATGTACTGCACTTCCGGCGAATCCTTGCCCGGGTTGTAGTACGGCACGTCTTTCAGCTTGTCGTCGCTGATCGGGATCTGGAAGCGGTCGCGGAAATGACGCACCGCTTCCTCATCCAGCTTCTTCTGCTGATGGGTCGGGTTCTGCGATTCACCCGCGGAGCCCATGCCGTAACCCTTCACCGTCTTGGCCAGGATGACCGTCGGCATGCCCTTGGTGTTCGACGCCGCGTGGTACGCCGCATACACCTTGTGCGGATCATGACCGCCGCGGTTGAGGCGCCAGATGTCGTCGTCGCTGAGGTTGGCGACCATCTCGCGCGTCTCCGGATACTTGCCGAAGAAATGCTCGCGCGTGTACGCGCCGCCAAACGCCTTGTAGGCCTGGTATTCGCCGTCGACTGTTTCCATCATCAGCTTGCGCAGCACGCCCTTGGTGTCGCGCGCGAGCAGCGGATCCCAGTAGCTGCCCCAGACCAGCTTGAGGGCGTTCCAGCCGGCACCACGGAACTGACCTTCCAGCTCCTGGATGATCTTGCCGTTGCCGCGCACCGGGCCATCAAGCCGCTGCAGATTGCAGTTGATCACGAAGATCAGGTTGTCCAATCCCTCGCGTCCGGCCAGCGAAATCGCACCGAGCGACTCCGGCTCGTCGGTCTCGCCGTCGCCCATGAAGCACCAGATCTTGCGGTCGCTCTTGGGTACCAGGCCGCGGTGCTCCAGGTACTTGAAGAACTGCGCCTGATAGATCGCCTGGATCGGGCCCAGACCCATCGACACCGTCGGCACCTGCCAGTAATCCGGCATCAGCCACGGATGCGGATACGACGACAGCGCGCGACCTTTGCCGACCACTTCCATGCGGAACAGGTCGAGCTGATCCTCTTCCAGGCGACCCTCGAGGAACGAACGAGCGTAGATGCCGGGGCTGGAATGGCCTTGATGGAAAACCAGGTCACCCGGGTGGTCGGCACTCGGCGCGCGCCAGAAATGATTGAAGCCGACGTCGTACAACGTGGCCGACGAGGCGAAGCTGGCGATATGCCCGCCCAGTTCGCCCGGCTTGCGGTTCGCACGCACCACCATCGCCATCGCGTTCCAGCGGATCAGCGTACGGATGCGCCACTCCATCGCTGCATCGCCAGGCATCTTTGCCTCGTTGCCTGGCGCGATGGTGTTGATGTATTCGGTCGTCGGGTCGAACGGCAGATAGCCGCCCGAACGGCGCGTCGAATCAACCATCCGCTCCAGCAGAAAGTGCGCACGCTCGGTGCCGTCGTGATGGATCACCGCATCGAGCGAATCCATCCATTCCCGGGTTTCGGTGGGGTCGATGTCCTGATTGAGGATATCGTCGAGCTGATCCATGACAGAGTCTCCGCAGCGCCGTTGCAGCGCCAAGCTTGAGGGGGTACCCGCCGCCGGGGATTGCGACGGGATCAACGTCCAAGTCTAGCCCCTGGGCCGCCTGGCTGCCAATTTGAAATACATGCGCAAGCGCATGGTCGTACGCTGCAAGCAGCCAGAGGTCGGTTGCAGCGGACCACGCAGATCGGACGCGGTGACGAATCGCTCCGACACTGTGCAGACGCCACTCGCTCGTACACCACAACCTGCAACTGATGAGCTGGCTCAATCAGTTGCAGGCGCCTCGATCAACGCTGCTGGCGGTTGGCCGCGGCCCGGATCTGCGCATCCACGGCGACGATCGCGGTCATGTTGACTACGCGGCGGGCGGTGGATGCGGGGGTGAGGATGTGCGCTGGCTTGTCCAGTCCCATCAGGATCGGCCCGATCGCCACGCCGTCGGTCATCACCCGCACCATGTTGTAGGTGATGTTGGCGGCATCGAGGTTCGGCAGCACATACAGGTTCGCGCGACCGGTCAAGGTGGTGTGCGGAAACATGCGCTGACGCAGCGCTTCGTCCCAAGCGGTGTCGGCCTGCATCTCGCCGTCCATCTCCAGCTTTGGCATGCTGGTCTTGATCAGCTGGTAGACCTTGCGCATTTTCGCCGCGCTGGGATTGTCGTGGCTGCCGTAATTGGAGTGCGACAGCAACGCCACTTTCGGCTCGATGCCGAACAACTTCAAACGGTAGGTGGCCTGCAACGTCGCCTCGGCGATCTGTTCGGCGGTCGGATCGCACTGCACATGCGTATCGAGGAAGAACCAGGCGCCCTTGTCGTTGATCACGCCGGTCATCGCCGAGGTGCACTGCACACCCGGATCAAGCCCGAACACGCTGCGCAGATAGCCGAGCTTCTTGTGATAACGGCCGACCAGGCCACAGATCATTCCGTCCGCTTCGCCGCGCTCGACCATCAACGCGGAGATCAACGTTGGCCGTGAACGCAACAGGTTCTTCGCCGCTGCCGGCGAGACGCCGCGGCGCTCGGTCAGCGCGTGGTACTGCTGCCAGTAGTCGTTGAAGCGCGGGTCGTCGTTGATATTGGTCAGCTCGAAATCGACGCCGGCGCGCATGCGCAGCGCCAGCCGCTCGATGCGCGCCTCGATCACGTCCGGACGACCGACCAGAATCGGGAACGCCAGCTTCTCGTCGATCACGGTCTGCACGGCGCGCAATACGGTCTCTTCTTCGCCCTCGGCGTAGACCACCCGCTTGCGATCGGCACGCGCACGCTCGTACACCGGCTTCATCAGCAGGCCAGTGCGATAGATGAACTGGCCGAGCTTCTCCTTGTACGCATCCATGTCGATGATCGGGCGCGTCGCCACGCCGGAATCCATCGCTGCCTCCGCCACGGCCGGCGCCAGCATCACCAGCAGGCGCGGATCGAACGGGCGCGGGATCAGGTAGTCAGCGCCAAAGGTGGGCACGTCACCACCGTAGGCACCGGCGAGATCGCCAGCTTCCATGCGCGCCAACCCGGCGATCGCACGCACGCAGGCCAGCTTCATCGCCTCGTTGATGACGGTGGCGCCGACGTCCAGCGCGCCGCGGAAAATGTACGGGAAGCACAGCGCGTTGTTGACCTGGTTCGGATAGTCCGAGCGACCGGTCGCGATGATGCAGTCGGGCCGCACCTTCTTCGCGTCTTCGGGCGAGATTTCCGGATTCGGGTTGGCCAGCGCCAGGATGATTGGCCGGTCTGCCATCGTGGCGACCATTTCCGGCTTCAGCACACCGCCTGCAGACAGGCCGAGGAAGATGTCGGTGCCATCGACGACCTCGGCCAGCGTGCGCTTGGTCGTATCGCGCGCATAACGCTGTTTGTCCGGATCCAGATGATCGCGACCGGTGTAGAGCACGCCTTCGCGGTCATAGGCGAGGATGTTCTCCGGCTTTACGCCAAGCGCCACCAGCATGTCGAGGCAGGCGATGCCAGCCGCGCCGGCACCCGCGGTGGACAGCTTTACATCGCCGATTTTCTTGCCAATAACTTCCAGCGCGTTCAGCAGCGCCGCACCCACGATGATCGCGGTGCCGTGCTGGTCATCGTGGAAAACCGGGATCTTCATCCGCTCGCGCAGCTTGCGCTCGACGATGAAGCACTCCGGCGCCTTGATGTCTTCCAGGTTGATGCCGCCAAAGGTCGGCTCGAGGCTGGCGATGATGTCGACCAGCTTGTCCGGATCGTTTTCGTCGATCTCGATATCGAACACGTCGATACCGGCGAACTTCTGGAACAGCACGCCCTTGCCTTCCATCACCGGCTTGGCGGCCAGCGGCCCGATGTTGCCCAGACCCAGCACGGCGGTGCCGTTGGTGATCACCGCGACCAGGTTGGAGCGCGCGGTGTACTCGGCCGCCGTGCCCGGATCCTCGACGATCGCATCGCAGGCCGCGGCCACACCGGGCGAATACGCCAGCGACAGGTCGCGCTGCGTCAGCAGCGATGTGGTCGGCGTGACCTTGATCTTGCCGGGACGCGGCAGACGGTGATATTCGAGTGCGGCGAGGCGCAGATCTTCGGGAAGGGACATCGGATGCGTTTTTTTTGAGGGAGGGGGCGCCGCCCGCCATAGCGGGAGGCTGCTTCTGATGTTAGCACCGGGCGGCGGAACCCAACCTGATCCCTACACCCGGCGGCAAACTGCCACACATTGGACAACTGCACGTTTGACAACTAGACGTTCGAGAGCAACTCGTCGCCCTGTACACGGTTCATGTGGATGCCGTTGATGAAGACCGAAAACGCGAGCTTGCCAGCCAGCCCATGCACATGCTGCATCCACGGCGGCAGCCAGCGCGGCGGCAGGATCGCTCCGGACTCGAAATGCGGCTGTAGCGTGATCACGTCGTGCAACGCAAGCTTGCCTGCAAAAAGATTCCGCAGCAGGTCCATTCGGCGCTCCTTCAATGCCCAGCGGAAGAACGTGTGCACGGTGAGCAGGCCCGACAGATAGACGTTGTCCTTGGCGAATGCTGCACCGCCGCTCACCGGCACGCCGCGAAACACCCGCTGGGCCGAATGGAAACTGTCGGCCACGCTCTGTCCGCAGGCACTGAAGTAGCGGTAGACCTCGACGAAGTCGGCACCGTTGAGCGCCATGTCGATCGCCACGATGCGCAGGCTGATGCGCTTGAGCCGGGCAATGTCGATGGCGCCGGACATCAGTTCGGCAAACACCGCCAACCCCTCCTGCGTCGCGGTGACCCGCGGCGAGGTGCGCGCCAGCGAGGTCAGCAGCGGCTGGCGGCGACCGTTCAGCGCGGTCAGCGAATGCACCAGTGCTTCGTGCGCAAGCAGTTGATGTCGGTCGTATTCGGTGAAGTTGGTGCCGCCACGCAAACGGATCCGGGTGGCGCCAGCCGCTGCCTTGGCGGTGAGCTCCGGATCCACCTCGACGCTGATCGTGCCCGCGCCGAAGAAATCGTCCAGCGCCTTGCCCAGGTCCGCGCGCAATACTTCGGCCGGAATGTTCGTGTTGCTGTCGTCGGCCAGCAGATCCGCGCCCAGCTCGTCGGACAGCTCGACAAAGTAGCGCGCCGCGTCAAGGTTGCTGCGCTGGCTGCCGGGAATCAAATCACCCGGACGTCCATACAGTGCAATCGATGGCGCCGTCACGGCAGCGGTGCCTACCGATTCCAGCATTTCGGCGGCGATCCGCCAGGATTCAGCGGTACGACTCAGGTACTCGCCCAGCGGATCATCGCTGCCGGCCTCCTGCTCGACGGCGGCCAGCTCGGCACGGGCGGCGGACAGGTCCGGCCGCGCGTAGGTCACCTCGGGCAATGCGAACTGGCCCCTGCTGTAATCCGCAATCATGCGGTTCTCCAGCGACGCCGGCCATGCCACCGTGGGCAGGATATTGACGCTACGCGCCGCAGCGAGCAGGCGCTTGTCGAGCTCGGCGTAGCGCTGCAGTTCCGGTGCAATGGTGATAGTTGGAGTGTTCATCGGCGCCCTTGCCGCAGCGCATCGACACGCTCGATCAACTCGGCAGCCATCGGATCAGGTTTGAAGGTACCCATGAACCGGACCGGGCTGGCGGGTATGAAGGTGACATTTCGGCCGAAGCGCGAGTCCGTCCGCAGCATGACGGTAATGCGCCGCGGGTTGGTCATCGTGCTGGCGTTGATGTTGATCACATCGGTCAGTGCGGTACGTCCCTGCTGACCGCGATTCTTCACCAGCAGCTGATCACCATCAAGCCAGACCTCGTCGACCAGATCGAAGATGAGTTTTCTGTACAGGACCAGGCCGACGATGAAAATCATCAGGACCGGCGCGAATGACGGCCACACAGGGTGACCATTGCGCGTGGGAACATTCCATAGGGCGACCACCGGCAGCACCAGAAAGAGCAGCCAGAGCACCGGAAATACGCGCTTGTAGAACACGGTCATCGTTGAGGACAGCCGACGCATGATGCAATCCACGAGGAGGATGCACCGATAGTAGTGCCTGAGGCCCTATCCGGGGCAAGGTATGGACGGCTACTCGCGCTCGCGCTGCCCGCGATGCCCGTGTGGCCGCTCGATCGGACGGCCGCCGCGCTGCCGGCGCAGACGCGCCTCCAGCGTCGCTGCCTGCTCCTCGCGCTCATCGTGCAGCTTGAGGTAATTGCGCCAGCGTTCGGGCGTCAGTTCGCCGTTGCCCAGCGCGACCTGAATCGCGCAGCCTGGTTCGCTGCCATGGCCGCAATCGGCGAAACGGCATTGTTCGGCGAGTATGTCGATGTCGGCGAACAGGTCGAGGTTTTCCTCGCCGGTGAGCTTGAGCTCGCGCATGCCGGGCGTATCGATCAGGCAGCCGCCGCTGGGCAATTGCAGCAGCGCGCGATGGGTAGTGGTGTGGCGGCCGCGGCTGTCATGGCTGCGCACCTCGGCCGTAGCCATGCGCGCGGCGCCTAGCAACGTGTTGGTCAGGGTGGATTTGCCCGCGCCGGATGAGCCAACCAGCACCGCACTGTCGCCTGGCTTCAGATATTGCGCGAGCAGCTCGACACTGGCCGGGTCCTTGCTGTTCAACGCGTGGATCGGCGTGGTGTTGGGCAGTCGCTCGCGCAGCGCTTCGATCTGTCCGGCCGCGTCCTCGCGGGTATCGAGCTTGCTCAGCAGGATCACCGGCTGCGCACCGGAGTCTTCGGTCAGCGACAGGTAGCGCTCGATCCGTGCCGGATTGAAGTCACCATCCAGCCCGGTCAGCACCAGTACGTAATCGATATTGGTGGCGATCAGCTGGCGCTCGTAGCGCTCGCCGGCGGCAGCCCGCGACAGCACCGTGCGCCGCGGCGCCACCGTAACGATATGCGGCGGCGCGCCGGCAACCACTTCGACGAAATCGCCGACCACCGGCCGCTCAGCCGGATCGATGCCGCGCTTGAGAAAACGCCCATCCGGCTGTGCACCAAACAAGGTCTCGCCATCGTGCAGCTCGTAGCCGGCGCGATGCTGGGCCACCACACGGGCGAGCCGCAGGCCAGCCGCAGGCAGGACATCGCCACGCCAGCCTATGCGTCGCAGGCGTTCAATAGTTTCGGCGTCGCTCATCCAGGAATTTCTATCTGCACGGTTTGCTGATTATGCCCTGTCCCGGCCAACTCCTCCCATGCCCGCAAATGAACAGGAATCTCGCCCATAAGGCGCCCACAAACCCTCGCACTGCACTGCATCACGCTGCTAGCATCGACCTGCCGGCGGTTTTGTCGGCGTTTTGACATAAAAGGACGTCGGCGTTGGTTTCGATCAAACCCAGTGCGCATCTGGCGGAAGTGCGCTACGAGATCCGCGGTGCGCTGACCCGGCGCGCCCGCGAACTGGAGGCCGCTGGCCTCGACATCATCAAGCTCAACATCGGCAACCCCGGTCGTTATGGCTTCGAGGCACCCGCGCACCTGCGCGAGGCAATCGCCAGCCACCTGCATGACAGTGAGGCTTACGGTCATGAACAGGGTCTGGAAGTCGCCCGCGAAGCGATCGCCGCGCAACAACGTGCCCGCGGCGCCCAGGACGTCGATGTCGAACGCATTTTCATCGGCAACGGCGTCAGCGAACTGATCGACCTGAGCCTGCGCGCGCTGCTGCACCCCGGTGACGAAGTGCTGCTGCCGAGCCCGGATTATCCGTTGTGGAGCGCGGCGACGATCCTGAACGGTGGAAAGCCCCGCTATTACCGCTGCCTCGCCACGAATGGTCACCTGCCTGACCCGGACGAGGTCGAAGCACTCATCACCCCGCGCACCCGTGCGCTGGTGCTGATCAACCCCAACAACCCGACTGGCGCGGTGTATCCGCGAGCGCTGCTTGAACGGTTGGTGGCGATCGCGGCACGTCATCGATTGCTATTGCTGTGCGACGAGATCTACGACGAAATCCTGTATGACGGCACGTCATTCCAGCCACTGGCCGAAGTCGCCGGCAAGCTGCCCTGCCTCAGCTTCGGCGGGCTGAGCAAGGTGCATCGCGCCTGCGGCTACCGGGTCGGCTGGATGAGTCTGTCCGGTGATCCCGGGCGCACGGCGAGCTACCGCGACGCGCTGCAACTGCTGGCCGCGCTGCGGTTGTGTGCGAACGTGACCGCGCAATGGGCCGTGCTGCCGGCGCTGCAGGACGCGCCCACGATCGGCGCATTGACCGCAGCCGGCGGCCGCCTGCATGAGGCCCGTCGCGTCGTACTGGAGAGCGTCGCTGCGAGCCAGTACCTGGATCTGGTGACTCCCGATGGTGCGCTGTACGCGTTCCCGCAGGTGCGCGCCGATCACTTCGCCGCGTTCGATGACAATGCGTTTGCGCTACGTCTGCTGGAAGAGGAGTCGGTGCTGGTCGTGCCCGGCAGCAGCTTCAATGTACCGCGCAGCCGCCACTTCCGGCTGACCCTGCTGCCACCGCCGGCGCAACTGCACGAAGTATTCGTGCGGATCGAGCGGGTGCTGACGCGGATGGCGCTGGAGCAGCCGCAACGCTCCGTCACCGCGGTTTGAGCTCGCGCTGGCCCAAGATGATGAATCCTCGATGATGTCCGCGCCGCCGCCTCTGCATTACCTCGCCCTTGGCGATTCCTACACGATCGGCGAGTCGGTGCCTGCCGAAGCCTGCTGGCCCATGCAGTTGGTCGAGCAGCTACGTCGCCACGGCGTGGTGATCGACGACCCGCGCATCGTCGCCGTCACCGGCTGGACCACCGACGAACTATCGGCCGGCATGGATCGCGCACGACTGGCGCCGAGCTATGACCTGGTCACCCTGCAGATCGGCGTGAACAACCAGTACCGCGGCCGGCCGCCTGGCGAATACCGCGGCGAGTTCAGTGCGCTGTTGCGGCGCGCGATCAGGCTGGCAGGCAATCACCCCGACCGGGTGGTGGTGGTCTCGATTCCCGACTGGGGCGTCACCCGCTTCGCCAGCGGGAGCGGCCGCGACCCCGCGCAGATAGCCCGTGAACTGGACGTTTTCAACGCCATCGCCCGCGACGAGGCCAGCCGCGCCGGTACCCGCTTCGTCGACATCACTGGAATTTCGCGAGCGAACCCGCAACTGGTCGCCGACGATGGGCTGCATCCTTCTGCCGCTCAGTACACGCTATGGACTGCCGCAATCGCGCCAGTGGTCAGCTCAGCACTACGTTCACCGCCGTAGTTTGGAAGGAGCGCTGTTTGCTCCTCCCCCTGCACTGCAGGGGGAGGTTGGGAGGGGGTTGCCCGAGCTTGCGGAGATCCCACGCACCCTCGCCCAGCGTCGCGATCAAGTCATCGCGGCAACAATGCTGCAACCTGTTCGCCATCGCACGGTGACGCAACCCGAGCAGACTGGCATCCCGGCACCCACCGGAGATCCCTGCCATGGCGACCTTCTATTGCCGCAGCGCGTTCATATCGGACGTGCACCTTGGCACGCCTGACTGCAAGGCGGCCTACCTGCTCGACTTCCTGCGCCAACTGCGTTGCGAAAAGCTCTACCTGGTCGGCGACATCATCGACCTGGAAGCGCTGGCCCGACGCGCGTGGTGGCATGCGGACCACGGCGCAGTCATCGCCGAGGTACTTGCGATGGCCCGTCGGGGGGTCGAGGTGACCTATATTCCAGGCAACCACGACGCACCGATGCGTGCGTTCGCCGGACAGAATTTCGCCGGTGTGCAGATTGCACTGGACGCCGTGCATGAAGGCATCGACGGCCGGCGTTACCACGTCAGCCACGGCGATGAGTTCGATCCGGAGCATATCGGTCGCAGCTGGATGCTGTATCTGGGCGAGGCGCTGCACCGGTTCATCTGCTGGAGCAATCGCCGCGTGCACGCATTGCGCCAGCGTATGGCGCTGCCGTATCTGCCGCTGTCGATCATCGTCAAGTCGCACATTGGCAAGGCACTGGCGTATATCCGCGCCTACGAACAACGCGTGGCCAGCGACGCGCGCGAACGCGGCTTCGATGGCCACATCTGCGGACACATCCACTTCGGCCACCTGCGCGAGATCGACGGCGTGCTGTACCTCAACGACGGCGACTGGGTGGAGCACTGCACGGCGCTGGTTGAGGATCACACTGGCGCGATGGAGTTGATCCACTGGAGCGAGCAGCCCGCCGCGTTGGGCCGCGCCAGCCGCGAACTGGTGCTGCCCTCCCCCGCCGGCGCACTGGCGCTGGCGCCGCTGGCGTGCCGGCAACGGGACCTTGGCGAATTGCGCCCCGCTGCGTGAGGCTGTCCTGCCCAAGGTTCCCGGGCAACCTGCCCGGTGATCTTGGACTCAGTTGCGCATCAGCCAACCAGCCACCCGAGCCGAGATGCGCCGCGGCATCATCCGGGTCGAGTGCGCCATCACCGCATTGACCATGCCGGTAATGATGCCGGTTCGCCCAGTGAGCATGGCGTCGATACCTGCTCGCGCCACACCGGGCGCTTCCATCCGGGTTACCCGCTGGTACCAGGTGGCGCGTTGACCGGATACCTCCAGAAAGCGCGTGGCGGTGACGCCCGGCGAGACCACCGTGCAGCGCACGCCGCTGCCACGCAGTTCGGCGTCCAGCGCGTAGGAAAATTCCAGTACGTAGGTTTTTGCCGCCGAATAGACAGCGTAAGTCGGCGTGGGCTGGAATGCGCCGGTAGAGGCCACCTGAAGCACATGGCCAAAGCCGCGCTCACGCATGCCCGGCACGAACAACCTTGTCAGATGAGTCAGCGCCAGCACATCCACCGCCAGCAGGGCATCCAGCCGCGGCCAGTCGGTGTCAGCAAAAGCACCGAACACACCAAAACCGGCATTGTTGACCAGCACGTCCACCGTAATGCCGTCGCTGGCGAGATCCTTCACCAGCGCCTCGCGCGCGGCCGCATCCGCCAGATCAACCGGGCGTACATGCACCATCGTGCCCCCGGCGCGCAGCTCGATCGCCAACTGTTGCATCGGTGCTTCGCTGCGCGCGACCAGCACCAACGCGCAGCCACGCCGAGCCAGGTCTCGCGCAAAAGCCACACCGAGGCCGCTGGATGCACCGGTGACCAGGGCCGTACGGCCGGCGATGGAGGTTTTCATGTGTGTTTCTCGGCGATCACTTCAGGGCTGGCGGGGGCTTGGCTCCTCCCCCTGCTTGCAGGGGGAGGCTGGAAGGGGGTGCTCTTCAGCACGTCCGGCGCAAGAGCTTTACCCCACCCCAACCCTCCCCTGCAAGCAGGGGAGGGGGCCAAAGGCCAGCCACGGTGAGATTCAACGCCGATAAGATTTATGGACGATGGCCGGTAGTTTTTCAATCAACCGGCCCCAGATACAGCCCCATACATCCTGCGCGGTATCATGCGCAGTCTCCCACCCGATTCACGGAACCCCCTCATGTCCCTCGACACCAACACCCGCGAACGTATCGAAACCATGCTGAAGGATCACCGCGTGGTGCTGTTCATGAAGGGCGATCGTCAGCAGCCGATGTGCGGCTTCTCCGCAGCGGCCACCAACATGCTCAACGAGTTGTTGCCCGAATACCACACAGTCAACGTGCTGGAAGACCCGGAAATCCGCGAGGGCATCAAGGCCTACGGCGAATGGCCGACCATCCCGCAGCTGTATGTTGAAGGCGAACTCGTCGGCGGCGCCGACATCATCCGCCAGCTCTACACCAGCGGCGAGCTGCACCAGCTGTTTGGCGCGGCCGCGCCGGACCGTACCCCGCCCACCATCACCATCACTGACGCCGCCGCCGAAGCGATCCGCCAGGGCACTGCAAATGCACAAGGCGTGGCGCTGCATCTGGAGATCGGCCCCGATCACAGCGCCGGCTTCCAGCTGGCACCTGCGGGCGAGCACGACATCGTGGCGCAAGCGAACGGCCTCGAAGTCCATTTCGATCCCGCCAGCGCCCAGCGCGCCAAGGGCATCGTGATCGACTGGGTTTCCACCGTGCAGGGCGAAGGCCTGAGCCTGAAATTCCCCGGCGCACAAGAGATCAAATCGCTCACCGTGCAAGAACTCAAGGCACGCCTGTCCGCCGGCAACATCACCCTGATCGACGTCCGCCCCGCCCAAGGCCGCGCCCAAGCCGCGCCACTGGCGCAAGCACGCGTGCTCGAAGACGAAGGCTACGAAAGCCTGGCCGCACTTCCCAAAGACACCCCACTCGCCTTCATCTGTCACCACGGCATCTCCAGCCGCGGCATGGCCGAGCGCTTCGCCGCCCACGGCTTCACCGACGTGAGCAACGTGGAAGGCGGCATGGATGCATGGTCGCGCGAGGTGGATTCCAGCGTGCCGCAGTACTGAGCAATGCGTCTTAGCCGGAAGAAAAATGCGCCCCGCTGAGGGCGCATTTTTTTTACGCTTCGCGGAATAAGAGACTTGTTGAGTTCGATGCGGTTCTTTTGAATGGTTGCCTGTCGACGACCTGTCAGCGTCAACTGGGTCGGACACCCATTGATCATGCGATGCCTCACGCATGATGGAGGTCGGCAACATCTGCGTGAGCTCGCTCTCGCTCAACCACCCACACTTGCGAAACGTCTCGATAAACCGCCCCGGATGCAAATGCACATGGGTAGTGTCGAGTTCGAGCCCGGCGGCCTTGGCCTCTTCCCAGAACGCCAGTGCGCTGTGGTGGCGCTTGAATTTTCCGTAGTCGTCGTCGCTCAGACAGTACGGGTTGAGGCTATGGGCAGGTTTCGCCGCCTCGATGGTAGCAGTGGTGTCCGACTCCAGCAGCCGGCCGAAGCGTAGCCACTCGTAACCCGCACTGGGGCAGTCCGGGTAGGGCGCGTTCACCAAGGCGTGGAGGCTACTCAAAGTGCGCAGTCCAATCCAAGGATCAATGATTGGGCGAAGGTGCAGTGGACGAGTTGGCGGGCGCGACCTGGGCGTCGTCGATGAATTCAATGCTTTGCAACAGCTGAATGACCTGAGGTAGCGTCGATTCCTTTGGCCACGTCAGGTAAGCCACGCTCTGTATCGAGCCACAAAGCGCGAACTGCTTGTGAGGAATGCAGAAGTTGAAGGCGCGCGTACGTCTATTTTCGTCACCATCCGTTTCGTCTTGCGTTGTTCCTGCCCCCTCCCAATCCTTGCCGTGAAGGGCGTAAAAGGTAGTTTTCGGACTTGGGTAGTTTGGGTCCTCTTTTGAGGTATCGAGAACCCATCCGCGTCCGGTCAATTTGATGCTCGCTAGTTTTAAATAAACCTCGGGTGTCGCTGGATTTTCGCAGCTGAACTGAATCCACGTCTCAAACGGATGCCGGGCGTTGGGGTTGAGGTCGGCGAAGTAGCTTGCTCCAGTTATCCTACCTTGGTCGGGATCGGCCATTTTGAAGTGGCAACCATCAAAGGTAATCTCGTGTATCGCGACTGATGGGTTGGCTGATGTCTTCGCGATGGCTAGTGACATTGCTAAACAGAGCATTACGGTTACAGATGCTTGTCGAATCATCATCATGACGTCCTCGGCACGTATTCTTCCGGGTCGGTTTTTGAATGATCTTGCGCATCCAGAAACACCACGCGGTCGGCCAGCACCATGAGGGCGTTCGCATAGGCTTGATAACGCGCCACGATACCGTTGACCTTGGCGATCTTTTTGATGTCTTTAACTGGGCTGCCGAAGTTCACCGTGGCCGCCACTTGTCCGAACGACTCGCAGCTGTAGTAGACGAACGTGTCGTGTCCGACGACCTGGGTTTCGCGTTCCATGACAGGTGGTTGGTCGGCAAAAGCGGCCGACGCGGTCCATGCCCAATAGGCGCCGGCGCTGTCAGAAGCGTCAATGAATGTTGCATCCAGCAATTGGTCGCGCCATGTAATCATCTGCACCGTTAGACCAAGGTGCTTACCATCTTGCAACGCATCGTTCTTATTCTCGCCGCGCGCCTTCGCAGCGGCGGTATTCAATTCGCTTTCCAGCGCAGGACTAATCGCGCGTCCGCGGAAACGCCAGTACTTGATGTAGTTGCCCGGCCCCGTCAATTGTAAAAAGCCGCGACCATCCCACGGTCGGTACCACGCAGTGGCGTTGTCTTCATAGAGCTTGCCGAACCATTGCGTCTCCTCGGTCGCATTGCCGAAGAACGCGGCCATGCGCAGCGGGCTGGGTGCGATGCTATATTTGCGGAGAGACTTGTTGAGTTCGATGCGGTTCTTTTGAATGGTTGCCTGTCGACGACCTGTCAGCGTCACTGGGTCCGACACCCATTGATCATGCGATGCCTCACGCATGATGGAGGTCGGCAGCAACTGCGTGAACTCGCTCTCGCTCAACCACCCACACTTGCGAAACGTCTCGATAAACCGCCCCGGATGCAAATGCACATGGGTGGTGTCGAGTTCGAGGCCGGCGGCCTTGGCTTCTTCCCAGAACGCCAGTGCGCTGTGGTGGCGCTTGAATTTTCCGTAGTCGTCGTCGCTCAGACAGTACGGGTTGAGGATGTGGGCGGGTTTTGCTGCGGGGTCGGTGCCTTTGAGCCAGGCCCAGCGGAGGTCGAAATTTGCCCGCGACCATTCGCTGGGTTGGGTCACCACGCAGTAGCTCAGGCGCTTGCGGATCGCCGCGTGGTTCAGGCTGTCACAAGCGCGGCGCAGGCGTTCGCGTTTGTCCTTACGCGTCACGACTGCCACCGCCGCGCTGACGGCCTGACCGAGGACATCCGGGAGGTTGTCGGTGAGCAAGGCATTCGCGGCCGGGGTGGCGTTCGCCAGCATGGCCGCTGCATCCGGTCGCGGATCGATCACCTCCAGCAGTTGCTGCGAGTTGCAGCGGCTGTCGCCTTCCGCGTCATCGTCGATGAAGGTCCAGCCCAGCCAGTCGGGAAAATCGGCGTCGCTGTAGACATTTACCCGGGACGGGTTCAGGTCGAGGTAACCGGCGACGGTCTGGCCCAGGCCATCGATATAACGGATCGCGCGAAAATGGGGCAATCGCCCCGCATGCAGATCACTGGTGGCGGGTTGATCGGGCCCCAGCACGCGCCCGAAGCGCAGCAGCTCATAGCCTGCACTGGGGCAACCGGGATACGCCTTGACCGCCCGCGCATACAGGTCGTAGCTGTCCTCGGTGGTGCGGCCCAGCACCGTGCCCTGACGGTCGCGCACGGTCAGCGTGATCGTCTCGCGCTCTTCGCTCAGGGACACGATCAGTGGTGCGCGGGTCCGTGTCAGCAGCGGAGCCCGACAGGCCTCCCATAGCTCCGGCCACATGCCCGGTGACATGGGCTGGTCGCCATAGAGGGCCGGTACGCTGATCGTGCGCTCGGTATAGGTCGGCTCATGCATGCGGTACGTTAGTTGATAGACGCCGTTGCGCTTGTTGAACCAGGTGCTGTCGCTGTCACTGGCCACATCCAGGCTGGGGATCGGCCGACTCATGGCGCGCAACGCTGCCGGGGTCGTGTCAAACATGGCCGCTACGCTTTGGACACTGTCATTGGTCGTGTTCAAGGCCGGATTGAAGTGGCGCACGGTGTACAACTTGGTGATCGTGCGCGGATCGGTGGCGTAGATCGCCGCCCCGGCAGGTACGAGGCAATGCATGTCGCCCCAGACGCTGGTCGTGCGGCCCTGGGCCGCCGTCAATGGGCCGTGGTCACGGCCTATCAGCGCGTTCAGCTGGTTGCAGTCGGCCACGATTTCAAAATGGATCTCGTTGGGACGGCCATAGATGACGCCCGCCGTGCCCAACGCGTCCTTGCGCCAGACCTTGGCGCCGTTGACGACCGCATCCGTTAGCGTGTCCATATGCTGGTAGATCGAATAGAAGGTGACGCTCACGTTCTCGCCCATCTCGGTGACGTGCTTGAGGATCACCACCCCGTTGCTGGTCCAGCCCGTGTAGTACAACAGCGGATGCGCCTGCATGACGGCCGGGTCGGTATCGTGCGCCGGCTTGCCGTCGCTGGGCCGGGCAAAGACCACCTCGCCGTCGGCGATCGCATGCACGGATTCGGGCGTACCGTCCCGCATCTTGGGCGCAACCAGGTGCATGCCGCCATGCCAACCAAACTGGTGACTGACCGGAAAGGCGCCGGTGCCGGCCCGTTCACCCAACAGTGGCTCCCCGGACGAAACGCGATCATCGTTGTCGATAACGGAAGTAGCCGAGAGAAACGGGGAGCTGATTAGCATGGTGTCGTCCTGACAAGCGAGATCATTCTGATAGCGGTAGGTGGGCAAGCTCGGCAGACAGACCGCCGAGCGGGTGTGGCAGGGAGGCATACAGGCTCGCCGGCCCCTGGAAGTCATATCTCGCGGCCTTGACCGTAAACGCCTTCGGCATCACCACATCGATGTTGCCGCCCTCCAGCTTGATGTAACCGCCGCCACACATCAGGGTGATGTGCTTGTCGGCGGTCACCAGCACGTGTTCCTTTGATGCGCTGATCTCCACGCTTTGATCGGCCTGCAGTCGGATGGCCTGCGTTTGTGCCTGCAGGGTGAGGTCGCCCTGATGGGCGATCTGGGTCAGGTCGCCGCCGTGCACGAACACGCCCATGCCCTGGCCGGCGTTGATGAGAACCGCTTGTCCGGCGGTGAGCTGCTGGTTTTGTTGGGCGATGCTGTCGATGTGCTGGCCGGCGGCCAGCGTGATGGCGCGCGGGGTGCCGGCGGCGATGCCGGCGGGGC
>Ga0302317_10000077_pt1 | contig 95080 bp, 87 predicted proteins | sample III_Palsa_N3_3_FD_200450 | JGI IMG/M metagenome (GOLD analysis project Ga0302317, IMG submission 200450) | Peat permafrost microbial communities from Stordalen Mire near Abisko, Sweden - III_Palsa_N3_3 | ecosystem: Environmental > Terrestrial > Soil > Palsa > Peat permafrost | place: Sweden...
CGCGACGCTGTGGGCGACGCGCGCACAGGCCTATCGCGCGCTGGCGATCGCGCGTGTCGTGCAGTACGGCGGCGCGTCGCTGGCGCAGGCCGGCGCGGCCATGCTGGGCGCGGGCGTGCAGGGATTGATCGTCGCGCCGATCGCGGCGGCCGCGGCGGCTGCCGCGGTATTGCGATTGCCGCTGCAGGACGACACGTCCGCCGCGCCGCAGCGTTGGCGCGAACTCGCGCGGCGCTTCCGCGACTTCCCGCTGCTGAACACGCCGCACGCGTTCATGGGCGCGTTGCAGGACACCGTCTCGATCGCGATGATCGCCGCGTGGCAGGGCCCGATGGCGGCCGGCTTCTGGGGCTTGTCGCTGCGCTACCTGAAGGCGCCGGCGACGCTCGTCGGCGGCGCGGTGTCGCAGGCGCTCTATCCGCAGCTGGCCGCGCACGGCGCGTCGGTCGACCACGACGCCGACGCGCACGCGCCGCTGCGCGTCACGCGCGAGGGCCGCGCGGCCGTGCGCCGCGTGATGGCCGGGCTCGCGGCCATCGCGGCGCCGCTGGTGCTGCTGCTGTGGGCCTTCGCGCCGTGGGCGTTCGAGCGGCTGTTCGGGCCGCAGTGGCGCGGCGCCGGCGAGCTGGCCCGCACGCTGGGGCTCTACATCGGCGTGCACTTCGTCGCCGCGCCGCTGGCGGTCGTCACGCTCGCGTGGGGCGCGCAGGCCTGGGCGCTGCGGCTCGCGCTGGTCGGGCAGGTCGCGTTCGTCGCGGCGCTGGCCGCCGGCCTCAAGCTGGATGGCCTGCAGGGCGCGGGCTGGGGCGTGTCGATCGCGATGACGCTGTACTTCGGCGTCTACTTCGTGCGCCTGGCCACCTGGCCGCTGACCGAGAAGGAACACCCATGACGATGCGCACGACCTTGAATCGCCTGCGCCGCAAGTGGCTGCGGCGCTGGATCTGGCAGCCGGTGTTCGGCGAGGCGCAGGGCGGCCGGCTGCTGCCGCACACGCGCATCTCGAGCGCCAGCGTGGTCGAGCACGAGGACAAGCTGACGCTGGGCGACAACGTCTTCATCGGCGCGTTCAACTTCATCGAGGCCAGCGGCGGCATCACGATCGAGGAGGGCGTGCAGATCACCAGCCACTCGGCGATCGTCACGCACAGCTCGCACCGCTCGCAACGCCTGCTGGGCCCGGCCTACGTGACGTTCCCGGTGCCGGCCGGCGGCGAGCGTCCGGGCTGGATCTCGGGGCCGATCCACATCGGCGCCTACAGCTTCGTCGGCCCGCACTGCCTGATCGAGGCCAACACGCGCATCGGCCGCGGCACGCTCGTGTGCGCGGGCAGCTTCGTGCGCGGCAACTTCCCCGACTTCGCGATCCTGGAAGGCCGCCCCGCGCGCGTGGTCGGCGACAGCCGGCGCGCCGACGAGCGCGCGCTGGTGCGCTTTCCCGAGCTGCAGGTGCTGTACGACGCCTGGGCCGTGGCGCCGCAAGCCGTCGACCTCGAAGGGCCGCGGTGAGCGTTGCGAAGCAACCATTGCGCCTCGTGCTGTTCGGCGACGGCGAGAGCCCGCACCTGCTGAAGTGGGCGCAGGCGCTGGCGCCGCGCACGGAGCTGTACGTCGCGTCCAGCCGCGGCCTCGCGCCGGCGCTGGCGGCGCTGGTCGCGCCGGAACGCACGCTGCTGCTCGCTCACGACACGAAGTTCGAAGGCGGCAACGTCGCGCTGCTGAAGACGCTGCCGCTTCTCGCGCGCTGGCTGCGCGGCGTCGACGCCGACTGGATCAACGCGCACTACCTGACCTCGCACGGCACGCTCGCCTGGCTCGCGCGCAGGCTCGGCGTGCGCGCGCGGCTCGCGGCGTCGGCCTGGGGCTCGGACATCCTCGTCGCGCCGCGCAGCAGCGCCGTGCTGCGTTGGGCGACGTCGCGCGTGCTGCGCGACGCCGCGGTCTGCACCAGCGACTCCGCGCACATGGCGCAGCGCATGCGCGAGCTGGGCGCGCGCGAGGTGATGACGTTCCCGTTCGGCCTCGACGCGTTGCCCGCGGCGCCGGCCGCCAAGGAGCCGCAGCTGTTCTTCGCCAACCGCGGGCTCGAGGACATCTACGATCCGCGCCGCGTGCTGACGCTGTTCGCGGGCATCGCGGCGGCGTGGCCCGATGCGCGCCTCGTCGTCGCCAACAGCGGCTCGTTGAGCGACGCGTTGCAGCGCCAGGCCGTGGCGCTGGGCCTGGCCGATCGCGTCGACTTCGTCGGCCGGCTCGACGCCGAGACGCAGTCCGCGTTCTATGCCCGCGCCCGCTGGTACCTCAGCGTGCCGCGCAGCGACTCCGTCTCGGTGTCGGTGCTCGAGGCGATGGCGCACGGCTGCATCCCGCTGCTGTCCGACCTGCCTGCCAACCGCGAGCTGGTGCGCGACGGCGCCAACGGGCTGATCTTGCCCGACGGCCAGGCCGCGTTGTCCCAGGCCGCGCTCGAGCGCCTCGCCGCCGATGCCGCCGCCATCGCCGTCGCCAACCGCGGCTGGGTCGGCGCCCATGCGCTGTTCGAGCCCAGCGTCGACGCCTTCGTCGCGCGGCTGGAACACATCTCGTCATCGTCCAAGCCATGAACATCGTCTACATCAACCACTATGCCGGCACGCCGTCGCTGGGCATGGAGTTCCGCCCGTACTACCTCGCGCGCGAGTGGGTGCGCGCCGGGCATCGCGTGCAGATCCTCGCGGCCTCGCACTCGCACGTGCGGGCGCGCCAGCCCGAGGTCGGCCGCAAGCCGAAGAACGATACGGTGGACGGTATCGAGTACCGCTGGTATCCGACCAGGGCCTATCAGGGCAACGGCCTGGGCCGGGTGCGCAACATCTGGGAATTCCTGCGCCAGGTCTGGAGCGAGACCGACCGCATCTTGCGCGACATGAAGCCCGACGTCGTCATCGCGTCGAGCACGTATCCGATGGACATCTGGGTCGCGCGCCGCCTCGCGCGCCGCGCCGGGGCCAAGCTGGTGTTCGAGGTACACGACCTGTGGCCGCTGTCGCCGATCGAGCTGTCGGGGATGTCGCCCAAGCATCCGTTCGCGCGGCTGTGCTTCAAGGCCGAGTCGGATGCGTACCGCGACGCCGACGTCGTCGTCTCGATGCTGCCGGTGGTGCACGGCTACATGGCCTCGCGCGGCCTCGATCTCGACAAGCTGACCATCGTGCCCAACGGCATCTCGCCCGACGACTGGGCCGACAAGCCGCAGCCGCTGCGCGAGGACGTGGCCGGCAGGCTGTCCGCCGCACGCGCGGTCGGCGAGACGGTGGTGGGCTACGCGGGCTCGATGGGCGAGCCCAACGCGCTCGACACGCTGCTCGACGCCGCCGCGCTGCTGCGCGACGACCCGCTGGGCCGCAAGCTGCGCTTCGTGCTGGTGGGCGACGGCCACCTGCGGGAGCACCTGAAGAATCGCGTGCGCGCGGAACGGCTGACGAACGTCACGATGCTGGCGCCGATCCCGAAGCTGCAGGTGCCCGCGATGCTGGCGCAGGTCGACATCGCCTACATCGGTTGGCAACGCGTGCCGATCTACCGCTTCGGCATCGCGCCCAACAAGCTGATGGACTACATGATGGCCGGCCGCGCCGTGCTGCACGCCGTCGAGGCCGGCAACGACCCGGTGGCCGAGGCCGGCTGCGGCGTCACCGTCGCGCCGCAGGACGCCCGCGCCGTCGCCAACGGCCTGCTCAAGATGATGCAGCTGGCGCCGACGGCGCGCGCGGTGATGGGCCAGCGCGGGCGCGAGTTCGTGCTGGCGCGGCATACGTATCCGGTGCTGGCGCAGCGCTTCCTCGGGGCCGTTGCTGCCCGCGGGGTCGGCGACAAGTGAGGCCACACGCGGCTCTGGATTTCGCTTGTGGTCTCGCGCCTGAGCCTCACTTCGGGTCGGAGCCCGAGCGCGTCTTGTTCAGCGCGCGGAAGAGCACCGGCGGCAACCAGTCCTTGATGTGGCTGTAGGTGCGCAGACGGCGAGCCTGCGCGCGGACTTTAGCGTCGTCATTGGGACGCGCGTGGTACATCGTGGAGTTCGCCGGCACGTCCTGATAGATGCGGTCAGAGGCCGTGTAGTAGTAAAGGGCCATGGACTTGCGCGTGACGTGCGCCGGACATTGCAGCGGCTCGGGATGGCCGTGGAACGAGTCCGCGCCGGTGCTGAACACGACGCAGCGGTTGAAGACCGGCGCGACGCTGCGCACGCAGGCCTGCATGTTGCGATCCCACAACTCAAGTTCGCCGCCCCACTCGGACTGCCAATCCTTGTTGAGGTAGACCAGCATGTTGAGCCGCCGCTGCAGGTTCAGCTCCTCGTGGACCCGGAAGTCCGCGTGGATGCCGAGCTTGCCGCCGGTGGAGATCTCGTGGAACCCGCCACCCTTGAAATACGGATCGGGGATCAGCTTCGGGATCGACGTCAGGCCTTCGAGGAACTGCAGGATGGGCGCCGAGTTGAAGAACGCGAACAGTTCCCGGTTGAAGGGCGAGCAGTCGCCTGGATAGACCTGGCGCTTGAAGTGCCCGGAATAGTCCTTCAGGTTGATGGTGTCGTTGGCGCCGACGTCGATCGGAAAGTTCGCCAGGCAGGCCTCGGCGAGTTCGGAGGGCAGGAAGTCGTCGATGACGATGTGATCGAATGGGTCCGCGAACGAAAATTCGACGGAGAGCTGCTCCCCCAGGGCGCGCGCGGCCTTTTCCTCAAGGGACGGCGCCGGCCGCACCTCGATGGGCAAGGTGGCGCGAGGAATGCGGCTCACTTCGCACCGGCCGCCTCGAAGGCGCTCTTCAAGCCGGGTTGGACGACGTTGTCCGACGCGAACACGTTGGAGCGGGCATCGAACTGGTGGCCTGTCTCCTTCTGAATCACGTACTTGCTGCGGCCGAGCGGTGACGTGAACGTGTTGTGGCGGAACGCGACCTGCGTCGACAGGCCCGCGTTGAAATCGAAGACGTAGGAGGTCGACGAGCCGTTGCCGCAGTCCTCGAAGGTGTTGTCGGACACCAGCAGGCCCTGGACGCTGAAGACTGCGATTCCCACACCTTCGTTGTTGCCGACGCGCGCGAAGGAGTTGCCGCGCAGCGCCAGGTGGCGGACGAACGAAGTCGATTCGCGGTATCCGACCAGGCCGGCATTCGCGGAGTCCAGGAACTGGTTGCCCGCTAGTTCGACGCCGACCACGCCGCGGATGTCGAACGGCCGCGACGAGGATCCCGACACCTTGTTATTGCGCACGACGATTCCTTGATCCGGCGCGTCCTTGGAAGGCGGAACGGCCTGGCGCAAGCTGAAGACGGCCGCCGTGACGTTCTGCAGCGTGTTGTCTTCAATCACGATGTTCGAAGGCATGGCATCCAGCAGGATCGGGATGTACATCGATACCGCGCCGACATTGCCGCCAATTGACTCGAAGTGGTTCTGGAAGATGTGGATGTTGCGCACGATCGCATAGCGGTCCGCATCCGGCTCCATGTCGATCGCACCGGGCATGTTCTTGCGCGTCACATTCCGGAACGTGCAGCGCGACACCTGCAGGCCGTCGCAGTCGATCACGCTGAGGCCGTTGCGGTTCTCATGGTTCACGCCGTCGAACACGCAGTTCTCCACCTCGATGTGCGCATTGTGACGCTGCTCTCCCTTGAGGGACTTGCCGCCCAGGTACAGGCCATCGCCACGGAATCCGCGGAACGTGACATCGGCGATGCGCACGTTGGCCGCGCCCAGAAGGGTCAAAAGGTGCACGTGCTCCGCGAAGCCGAGTGTGTCGCTGGCGCCGCGCAGTTGCAGGTTGCTGATCGACATCAGCGCCGCATCCGGTGAGGGGCCGAAGGCCGGATTCTCGAAAAGCAGGACAGCACTGCTTTCGGGGCGCTGTACGAGGATGCTGCGCTCGCCATCACCGCGCAGCCGCAACCCTTGGCGCAGCGGCACGGTGCCGAGGCTGTAGGTACCGGCCGGAACGAAGACCGCGTCCGACTTCGAGAAGGCCGCCGCGAAAGCAGCCGTGCTGTCGGAACGGCCGCTGGCGTCCGCTCCGAAATCGAGCACCGAGACCTCGCGCGGCCCGGGCTCCTCCTTCGTCTTCGCGCTCGCGACGCGCAAGGACAGCAGTCCGCCCGCGATGGCCATGCAGGCCCGGCGGCGGTCGCTCAAAAGAACGTCGACTGCTTCACTGGATCTCGTCATGTCGTGCTCCTGGCAGGTGTTGGTCGGATAGTACGGGGACGGGGGCCTTGCGTTTGGGAGGCGACTCCTGGGCGAAGGCCGTGACGGCGGCGGCGTACTTGCGGATCACGATGCGCTCGTCGAAATCGCGCACGATTCTCTCGCGCGCCGCTACGCCGAACGCGCGCCGCTGGGCCCGGGACATGTCCATCACGCAGGCGATCTTGTCGGCCAGGTCGCGGGCGTCGTTGGGCTTGCACAGGAAACCCGTGACGCCGTCCTCGACCGCTTCGCGGCAACCCACCGAGTCGGTCGTCACTATAGGACGGCCCATGCTGGCGGCCTCGAGCAATGTGCGCGGCAAGCCCTCGCGATAGAAGCTCGGCAGGACGACGACGTCGGCCAGCGCGAAATGCTCCCGAACGTCGCGCGTGGAGCCCGCGTGGTGGAGAAGCCCCTGGGCGACCCAGGCATCGACCTCCGACCGGGAGATCGCGGACGGGTTGTCATGATCGAACGGGCCCAGCAACTGAAAGTCGACGACGCGACCTTCGGCCTTGAGCAGGCGCGCCGCTTCCGCGTATTCGGCAATGCCCTTCTCCCTCAGGAGGCGCGCGCACAGCACCGCGCGGAACGTACTGTCGCCGGCCTCGGGCGTCGGGACCTCGGCGAAATGAAGCGTGTCGACCCCCGACCCGGGCAGCCTGTCGGTGATATCTGCGCGCACGACATTGCGCTCGATCATCATCCGCCGATCTTCCTCGTTCTGGAAGAACACCAGCCGCGCCCGCTTGAATGCCCAGCGATAGAGCGTGCGCGCCACGCGCGCGAGCAGCCCGTTGCGGGCGAATGCGAAGCCGAGGCCGGCGACATTGTGGATCGAAGCGACGCCCAGCCAACGGCAGGCGATGCCGCCGTACACGTTCGGCTTAATCGTGTAGCCGAGGTAGGCGACGGGCCTCTCGCGGGCGATGAGCTGGTAGAGGCGCTTCAGCAGCAGCAGGTCCTCGATCGGGTTCATCCCTTTCCGATTCATCGGCATCGGTTCGAAGCGCAGCCCGGCGTCCTTCAGGTGCTGGACATAGGCGTCCGGCGGGGCGACCGCGACGACCTCGTACCCGGCAGCAAGCAGCTCGCGCGCGATGCCCATGCGGAAGTTGGCGATGTTCCAGGCGGCGTTCGCCACGATCATGACGCGCGGCTTCATCGCGGACCCTTTTGCGCCCATGCCTGAAGCATCAGCAGGATCCAGAGGCGCTGTTGATTGTTGCGCAAGCCGGAGAGATGCTCCTGCCACGCTCTTTGCACGGGTACGCTCTCCAGCCAGCCCGCCGCCTTGAGGGCCGAGGGCGACAGCATGTCGCTCGCCCATTCGCGCAGCGGCCCGCGCAGCCAGGTTCCCAGCGGCAGGGTAAAGCCCTTCTTGGGGCGCTCGATCAGCGAGCGCGGCACGTGGCGGTAGAGGAGCTGCCGCATCAGCCATTTGGATTCGCGATTACGGATCTTTCGGGACAAGGGTTGGGCGAGCGCGAATTCGACGATGCGGTGGTCCAGCAACGGCGTGCGCGCCTCGAGACTGTGCCGCATGGTCGCGCGATCGACCTTGACGAGGATGTCGTCCGGCAGGTAGCCGAGGATATCCCAGCGCATCATCTGCTCGGCCAGGGTGTCGGCAGTGGGCGCGGCCAGTTGCACGCCGCGCGCCGGGCGTCCCATCAGCGTCGACGGGTTGTCCCAGTGCACGATGGCGGCCCGGTAGGCGGCGCTCCAGTCCGGCGCACCGATCAGGCCCGCGAGTTTGTGCAGCTTCTCGGCGAGCGCCGTCGTGGTGTTGGCCGAATCGTGGCGGCCCCTGATGGCATTCACGCCGTCCCACCAGCGCGCCGGGACGGCCGTCAACAGACTCGCGGCACCGCTGCGCAGGGGCGCCGGAATGCGCTGGAGCAATGGCCAGAGACGATTCGCGGCCAGGTAGCGGGTGTAGCCGCCGAACAGCTCGTCTCCGCCGTCGCCGGACAGTGCGACGGTGACATGCCGGCGCGTGAGCTGGGCCAGCAGCAGCGTGGGAATTTGCGAGGCGTCGGCGAACGGTTCGTCGTAGACGTCGGGAATCGTGGGAATGAGCTCGAGCGCGTCACTCGCGGTGACGTGCAGCTCGGTGTGGTCGGTGCCGACGTGGTCGGCGACGGCGCGTGCCTGCACCGATTCGTCGAACTCGGCTTCGGCGAAGCCGATCGAGAAGCTGCGCACGCGCGTCGAGGACGCACGCTGCATCATCGAGGTGATCAGCGACGAGTCGACACCGCCCGACAGGAAGCTGCCCAGCGGCACGTCGGCCAGCAACTGGCCGCGGACGCTGTCCATCAGCAGCGACTCGAAGCGCTCGAGGGCCTCTTCGTCGCTGCAGTCGTCCACCGATCCCGCGGCGACGGTCGGGTCCCAGTAGCGCTCCGCTACGGCACCGGCAGTCGGCGAGCGGAACGTGATCCGGTGCGCCGGCTCCAGCTTGCGGATGCCGCGGTAGATCGAGAGCGGCGCCGGCACGTTGCCCAGTTGCAGGTACAGCGCGACCGCTTCCTCGTCCACGCCGAGGTCGACGTCCGGCACCAGCGTCAGGGCCTTGAGCTCCGAGGCGAAGGCGAGGCCACGCGCCGTCCTGGCGATATACAGCGGCTTCTCGCCCAGTCGGTCGCGCACCAGCGTCAGCGTGCGTTCCCGGTGGTCCCACAGCGCGATCGCGAACATGCCCACGCTGCGCTGCAGGGCCTTGTCGAGGCCCCACGCGTCGATCGCCTCGATCAGCGTCTCGGTATCGGAATGACCGCGCCACGCATGCGGCCCCAGGGCGTCGCGCAACGCGAGATGGTTGTAGATCTCGCCGTTGTAGGTGATCGTGTAGCGCCCGCTGGCCGAATGCATCGGCTGCGATCCCTGCTCGCTGAGATCGACGATGGCCAGGCGCGCCTGGCCCAGCGAGGGAGTATCGACAGATCCTTGCCATCTGCCGGTGGAGTCCGGACCCCGATGCCCGAGCCGGACGATCATCTCGCCGACGAGCGCGTCGGATGCCCCGACCTCGGGCATCCACATGCCTGCGATGCCACACATTTTTTATCTCTCTCTTTTCCCTGACGCCGAAGCGAAGCGCAATTCTGCCGCCAAGCGATCCGCGTTGATGCTCAGACTGTATTCAGCTTCCACGAGCCGCCGTCCCGCGGCGCCCAGCTCGGCACGGCGGCCGCGATCCGAGGCGAGCTTGACGAGGGCCTCGGCCCATTCGGCCGTGGAGCTCGCGAGGAAGCCGTTGACCCCCGGGCGCACCAGTTGCGCATTCACCCCGACGGGAGAAGCCACCACCGGCATTCCGCAGGCCATGTACTGGATCAGCTTGTAGCCGCACTTGCCGCGCTCCCAGGGCGAGTCGGGCAGCGGCATGACGCCGATGTCGCAGCGCGCGATCTCCTGCGCTTCGGTCTCGGCGCTCCACGCCACGGACACGAGGGGCACGCCGGGCATTTCGACGCTGGCGCCGATCACGCGCACCTCGATCGCGCAGGCGCGTGCCACCTCGACGAGGGCGGGAGCGAGTTCCTTGAGGTAGCGCACCGTGCCCGGCGTGCCGATCCACACGATGCGGATGGGTTCGTCGGCGGCCGGCACGCGCACCTCGGTCGACAGGTAGCGCTCGAGGCTGACCACCGTCGGGATGCGCACGACGCGGGGCGCCTGCGCCGTCCGTGCCCGTGCACCCAGGTAGTCGTTGCCCACGACGACGACCGTGGCGCGGCGCATCAGGGCGTCGATCTTGTGGCCGTAGAAGCGGCGCACGAAGGCGGACCTGTGGAGATCGTAGTTGTGGAAGATCGCGTCGTCGAAATCGAGCACCACCGGTTTGTCGGCCATGAACAGGCGCTCGAGCCAGGCCGGCAGCCAGGGCCAGAGCTCCTTCTCGATCCAGAGCACGTCGGCCTTGCGCGCCTGCGTCGCGACCACCGCAACGCGACGCAGGTAGCTCCCGATCACGAGGCGCCAGTTCGTCCGTCCGGCATACAGGTCGGCAACGTATTCGTCGCCCAGCAACGGGCTGACCTCGACGTCGATGCCGCGGGCGGCGAGTGCGTCCGTGTACTGCATCGTCCGCACCCGGGACGAGGCGCCCAGTGGGCCGTAGCGCGTGAGGGCTAGGATCTTCACCGTTCGATGCCGCGGCCGAAAAGGACGTTGGAGAAGAGCAGTCGGTAGCCATTGAACACGTCGCGCATCTCGGCGAAACGTCCGGTGGCCAGCAATTGCGTGAATCGGGGAATCGGCTCGAAGACCAGCGTCAGCACCCACAAGGCCAGGCGAGCGGGCATGCTGAAATGCTTGTCGCCGAATTGCAGTCGGCTGCGCAGCGAGTAGAACAGGCGACGCGCCATGACCTTTCGCGAGCTGCCGCCGCCCATGTGGAACGCCTGCGCCGTGGACAGGTAGATGCTGCGCCATCCCGAGCTATGTGCGCGCAGCGAGAAATCGAGGTCCTCAAGATAGACGAAGAAGCGCTCGTCGAAACCGTCGAGTGCCTGGAACAGGGGGCTGCGTGTCATCAGGAAGGCGCCCATGACGTGGTCGACTTCCCGCGTTTCGTCATGCGGCCAGTCGTGCATGTTTTGCGCCAGGGACGGGAAGATCCGATCGATCCCGAAGGTCATGGCTGCGTGCTGCCGCAGGCGCGGGAAGCGCGCGCACGACCGCGCGACCGCGCCAGTTTCATCGAGCAACTGGATGCCGACGATGCCAACATCGGAATTCTCGGGAGCGAGCAAATACTGCAAGGGCGTGCGCAGGGAGCTCTCGAACAGACGTGTGTCCGGGTTGAGGAACAGCAAGAAATCGGAGGGCCCTGCCTTGCTCACGGCCTGGTTGCAGGCTGCCCCGAAACCCATGTTGCGCTCGTTGCGGATCACGACGATCGGAAGCTCGAACGAGCCCAGGCCGCTCAGCGAATCGTCGTGGGATGCATTGTCGATGACGACGATGCTGCCCAGGGCGACGCCCGCGGGCAGGCTGGCGCCGCGGATGGACGCCACGCATTCACGTAGCAGGTCACCCGTGTTCCAGTTGACGATGATGATGTTCAGTCGCAGCAAGCGCGGATCCTCAGAAACTTCCGAATACATAGGATGGAATCAGATCGTCGTGGAAATGAATAAACATGCTCGCGGCGCATAACGCGAGTGAGGCTACTTGCGCGATCACGCTGCCGCGGAGCAGGCTGGCGCTCAGAATGAAGACGGAGAAGGCGTCGAACAGTTCGTAGAAGCGAAAGGCCATCACGGAAGACAGGCCGCGCAGCACGACCAGGAACGGAACGGCCGCGATGCACAGGATCATGCAGGCCTGCAACAGCCGCGCGTTCTCATCTGATCGCTTGCGCAAGTCGCTCCAGATCCAGGCGAGGATGGCGAGGCGAACAGCGGCGATCAGCAGCGGCGTGATGGATGAGCCCGTAGCGCTTAGTTGGTCTTCCGTCCGGGTATCGAACTGAGCGATCACCGAGGATGCGGCACGCGCGCCCAATAGCAGCAGCGCAACGACCGCGCCGCTCCAGATCCAGGCCCGCCGGGGTGGCATCGTCACGATCCACATCAGGATCAGATAGAGCACGACCGAAGCGTGGAAGCCGACAGCAAGGAATGCCCACGCGAACGCCGCGCGGTCGTGGCCGCCCTCGCACTTCAGCACCAGCGAGATGAAGCAGAATCCGAGCGCGATGCCGGCGCGAATCTGCGTGAACTCGTGCAGGAAGAAGTATCCACACAACAGCACGAAAAACGGCACGGCGGCGCTCTCGAAGACGCGTTCGAACGCACGCCACTTGATCGAAATTCCGATCAGCGCCGAGCTGAGGAACATCAGTTGCACGCCTGCGCCTGCCATGACCGTGCCCAGGACAAGCGTGCCGAACAGCGGGTCCTTGCCGATCAGGATGCGGATTGGCCAATCGAGGTTGTCCGCGGCACTCATCGCGTTGAAGATGCCTTCGTACGCAAAGTAGTCGACGCTGTCGCCCGTCATGCCGGCGAACAGGGCCAGGACGATCGCGGCGACTGCACCAGCGAGGCGAAGTGGTTTCGACCCAAGCGTCGAGATGATCGCGAGGCCACCGATGATCAGGAAGAGCAGCACATAAGGCAGCATCAGGTGCACCCGACTGTCGCGGACCGACGCGCCCACCGCTTCATGACGAAGCTTGTTCCGCGACGCACGACTCGCGCCAGGACGTCAGGTGTCGGGCAAGACAGCAGGCCGCGCGCGCACAGAGCGAGGCCGGTGCCGATTCGGCGTTCGTACAAGTGGATCAGGCCGATGTCGATACGGACGTTGGCCAAGCATCGTCTGCGCAGCGACGCAGGCACGAGCTGCCGCGCCACCTGCTCGGTCGCGCGCAGCTGGCGCGCAAGCTGGTTGTGCACGCCACCGCTGTGGATGCGGTATCGCGTCAGGCACAACTCGGGCGTGAACCGCACGCGCGCGCCACCTTCGGCGGCGGCGGCGAAGACCTGGATGAACGTGGGCCAGTCATCGAGTTCAAGGTTGCCGTTCCAGGGGGCCAGTTCGCGCAGAAAGACGGTGCGGAAGATCGTCGCCTGGAGCAGCATCGGCCGTGGAAACTGAAGGCAGAGCGTGCGGTATCGCTGCTCGGGCGATTGGCTGAACAGGTCGTGCATATCCTTTCCATAGACCGGGACCCCGTCTATGTCTCCGAACTGGATCGCCTGGCAAAGGGTTGCGTCGTCGTGCCACGTTCCCGCGCGCAGGCTGGTGAGCACCGAGGCGAGTCCCTCCGCTGTGTATGCGTCATCGGATGCGATGAAGGCGACATACTCGCCGCGCGCCAGCTGCAGCCCAAGCCGCAGGGAGTCGACCAGACCGGCGTTCCGTTTCGTGAACAGGCGCACGGGCAGTTGCGGATCGAACACGTATTCGCCGCACACGAGCAGCGTGTCGTCCGGCGAGCCATCGTCGATGATGACCAGTTCCATATCCGGCGCGGCGACGCCGTCGATTGCGGCCAGGCATTCGCCCACGAAGGGGGCATGCCGATAGGCGCAGACGACGATCGTTAGCAGGGGACGAGTCGACGCGGGTACTTCGCGTACCAAGGTGAGAGTGTCTTGCGGAAATGACGTCATGGGGCGAACGCGACCCGGCACGGATGAGCATGCCGGGCGGGCCTGGCTACCGCTGGGCACCAGCGGCAAGATCGCAGCGAAGCTGCATGGCGTGCATTATCGTGTGCGCGCAACGCGTGACTCAGGTTGAACTCAGGTTCCAGCCCTGCAACCAAGGGATGAGGCGGGATGCGCCTGCGCGTGTTCGCGAGCATGTCCGGTCGCCCCCGTCTTCCGGTCAGAGGCTCGGCGCGGATAGCGCGGCCGTTGCGCCCTTCGATGCATCCAGGCGCGAGGTCAGGCGTCCGAACAACCAGTACATCGTGATCCAGTAGAGGGCGTAGGTAAGGACATAACCTGCGCAGGCGCCAGCGAGCCCGAATACCTTCGCCAGCAGCACGGCGCTGGCCGCCCAGATGATGGAAAAGATGACCTCGGTCACGATGAACGTGCGAGTCTGCGCATGGCTGAACAGGGTATAGGCCATCACCCAGCTGCCGATCTTGAGGACGTCTCCAAGCAACTGGATGCCCAGGACGTCCACCAGCGGCATGAAATCGGGCGTCAGCAAGGCACGTACCAGTAGTACGCGGAACAGGAACAGGAGCGCCGCGGACGTCAGCACGAGAGGCAGCACGAAGCGATAGCCCTTGCGGATCTCGGCGCGCAGCTCCGAGCCATCCTGGATCTCCGCGAAACGCGGGAGGAAGTAGATGGACAGCGTCGTCGTGAGCAGCATCAAGTGCGTGTCGCTGATCTTGCTCAGGGCCTGCCACAGACCCGTCGTGTGCCACCCCAACTGGGCCGCGAGGTTGTCGCGAATGAATATCTGACACACAGGCACGACTAGTGCCGACGTTGCCCCCATCAGCGCATAGCCGCCGAGCTGGCGCGCGACGCGAGCGTCGGGCAAATGCAGCAGTTGCGTGAAGGGGATGGGCGCGCTGCGGAACACCAGCAGCGCGGTCGCCAGACAGGCTACAGCCTGGCTGATGGCCACCGCGATGAGCGCCCCGTACAGGCCGTAGTGGGTCACCAGCAGCAATGCGGTGGCGGCCGTGACGATGCTGCCGCTGATATTGGCGGCGACGTACACCCGCACCGCCTTGCGTCCATTGAGGATCGCCAACAGGAGGCCGTTGATCAGCAGCAATGGCAACGCCACGGCGAGCCATACGATGACGCCGGACAGGTTGGCATCAGCCAGCGCCCAGCTTGCGATCGGCACTCGGAACAGCACCAGGGCAGGGGCGAACACCAATGAGCCGGCAAGACTGAGCGCACCCGCCGTGCGCCAGACCAGGTGCTGGCGTTCGGGCTGGGCATGGTATTCCGCTGTGTACTTCGTGACGCCGGTATTCAACGCTCCGCTCGCGAACGTCGTGACCATCGACGCCAGGTTCTGGAACTGCCCGATGATGGCGTAACCCGCGGGACCGACGAAGACCGCCAGCACCTTGTTCAACAGGATGTTGGTGCCCAGCTTCGTAAGTACGGCGACCCCGTTGAGCAGGCTGGTTCTGACGAGGCTCATGTCAACCCAGGCGGGTGGTCACGCGTCTCACGGCTGCGACCACGGTCTCGACCTCGGCCTCCGTCATCGTCGGTCCGATCGGCAGGCTCAGCACCTGGGCGTGTATCGCCTCGGAGATGGGCAATGCGCCAGGAGCGATTCCCAGCGAGGCATAGGCAGGCTGCAGGTGGGGCGGTACCGGATAGTGGATGACAGTTCCAATGCCGTCGTCACCGAGCGCGCGCGCGAGCTCGTCGCGCTTCGGGTGGTGGACGACGAACAGATGCCAGGCCGATTCGCAACCGTGCGCGATCAGCGGCAACTGCAGGCCGCAACCTTGTAGGCCGTCGAGATAGCGCTTGGCCACTCGCGTCCGGGCAGCATTTTCCGCGTCCAGGTGCTTCAGCTTCTCGCGCAGGATCGCGGCCTGCAGCTCGTCGAGCCGCGAATTGAAGCCGATCACGTCGTTGTGGTACTTCACGCTCGAGCCGTAGTTGCGCAGCGTGCGCAGCTTGCCGGCCAGCGCCGCGTCGTTCGTGGTGACGGCGCCGCCGTCGCCCAGCGCGCCGAGGTTCTTGCCGGGATAGAAGCTCCAGGCGACCATGTCGCCGTGGCCGCCGATGCGTTCGCCGCGGTAGCGCGCGCCGTGCGCCTGGGCGGCGTCCTCGATCACCTTCAGGCCGTTGACACGCGCGAACTCCAGGATCGGGCCCATCTCCGCCGGCTGGCCGTACAAGTGCACGGGCATGACGGCGCGCGTGCGCGGCGTCAGCGCTTCGGCGAGGCGGCGCGGGTCGATGTTGGCCGTGCCGTCGTCGGGCTCGACCGGCACGGGCGTCGCGCCGACGTGGCTCACGGCCAGCCAGGTCGCGATGTAGGTGTTGGAAGGGACGATGACCTCGTCGCCGGGGCCGATGTCCAGGGCGCGCAGGGCCAGCGTCAACGCATCCAGCCCGTTGGCGACACCGATGCATTCGCGCACGCCGCAAAAGGCCGCGTATTCGGCCTCGAAGGCCTTCAGCTCCTCGCCCATGATGTACCAGCCCGAGTCGAGGACGCGGCCGAAGGCCGCGCGCAAGGCGTCGGCATGTGCGAGATTGATGGACTTGAGGTCCAGGAACGGGATCATCACTCTCTCTCCGGTATCCGTGCTGCCGCCCGGCCTTCACCGAACTCGGCCATCCATTGGGCGACCACGTCGTCGGGATAGCCGCGGGTGAAATGGCGGCGCCACGGATAGGCGGGGCGGCCCGAGCCGTCGCGCAACTTGATCTGGTCGGTCGCGCAGACCGGCTTGGCGGGCGCGCCGGCGACGACCATGTCGGCGTCGACGTTGCGGCTCACCGAGCTGTGCGCGCCGACCAGCGCGCCTCGGCCCACGGTGACCCCCGGCAGGATGATGGACATCGTGGCGATCGCCACGAAGTCCTCCAGCGTGACGCCTTGCATCACTTCGCTCGGCGGGTGCGGATCGTTCGTCAGGACGACGTACGGAAAGATCCACACGTAGTTCCCGATGACCGAGTGCTGCCCGATGTGCACGTTGCTGTGCAAGCGCGTGTAGTCGCCCACCGTGCAGGTGCCCTGGATGTCGCACAGCGTCCCGATCTGGAACCCGCGACCGGCACGGGTCCCCTCGCGCACGGTGACGCGGTGGCCCGTGGTCAGGTTCGGGCCGAATGTGGAGCCTTCGTAGAAGACGCTGTGCGAACGGATCAGCGTATCGGCGCCGACCGCGAGCGGGCGACCCTCCGCACGCGCGGCTGGATGGCCGATCTCGCAGTGCGATCCGATGCTGCAGTTGTCCCCGAGCTCCACGTTGTCGTGGATGATCGTGAAGGGGCCCACGCTCACGCCCTGGCCGAGACGGGCCCGGGGCGAAATGACGGCAGACGGATGGATCATGGCGACTCCTGCGAAGAGGAAGACGACGGAAGCGCGCCTTCGCGGCGGGCGACGAGCGAGAGGTATTGCTTGTAGTCGCGCACGTAGTCGGCGTTGTCGTAGTGGTGCGACGCGAAGACCAGCAGCTTGGCATCCGCGCTGTACTTGTACTGGATGCCCCAGGTCATCGGCGGCAGATACACGCCCAGGCTCGGATCCTCCAGCAGCACCTCGAAGCGCTTGTGGCCGTCGTCGGCGACGATGGCGCAGCTGCCCTCGACGCAGATCAGGAACTGGTGGCAGGCCAGATGCGCGTGCTCGCCGCGGATCTCGCGGCTGGGGACGCCGAACACCATGAAATAGCGGCGCGGGATGAACGGGATCTGTCGGTCGAATTCCCCGACCGTGAGACTGCCGCGCAGGTCGGGGATGACCGGGAAGCGATGCAGCGTCACGCCCCGCACGGGCGTCTGTTCGACGCCGACTGCGCGGTTGGCCGTCGATGCGGCGGCCAGCGCGCTGCCTTGTTCGGTGTCGACATAGCCCGTGATGATCGCCGGATTGCCCTCGACGATCGCACGCGGAGGCACCGCGCGCGTGACTACGGCCCCGGGCCGGACGACGCAGCGGGCGGCCAGCACGACGCCGGCGCAGATGGTCGCGTTCGCGCCGACGCGTGCCTCGGATTCGACGTGGACTCCGCGAACCGTGCCGTTGTCCTCGGCCGTCTCCAGGGCCGCGTTGGGGCCGATGACGACATGGTCATCGACCTGCGTCGCGTGGCCCAGGAAGGCGCCCGCATGCACGACCGAGCCCGGCCCGATCCGGCATCCGTGTTCGACGACGGCGCGTCGATCGACTCGCGCATCGGGGTCGATCATGGTCGCGTCGACGTGGCGCGCTGGGACTGGCGTTTCTGGCATGGTGACGTTGAAAGGTGGATGGCGGCATCGGCGCGTGGGGCGCCGCGCGCGCCGCGCATCATTTGCGTTTGAAGGCGGCTCTCAGGCGCTCGACCTTCTGCGCTGTGGCAGCGTCGCTCAGCGCGGCGCGCCAGCGCGACCGACCGATCAGGAAGCCGGCATAGAGAGCGAATGCGCCGATGGCCGCGACGAAGGTGAGCACGCTGCGCTTCGGCTTGAAGCGGCGCTCGGCGGGCTTGGCGGTATCGATCACCTGGACGACGGAGCCTTCGCGGCTCTCGTCGGCGCGGGCCGCTTCGAACTGGCGTGCGTAGAGCTCGAACAGCGCTTCCTGGTACTTGAAATCGCGGTAGCGATTGACGTAGTTCACGTCGCCCAGGCTCGCCGCCGAGTTCTGTTCGATGCTGCTCTTCTGGCTCTCGAGCGCACGGATCAGCGCCTGCTGCTGTTCCACCTCGAACGAACCTTCGTTCATCGAGTTCCTGAGCGTATCCAGCCTCACTTTCGCGACGGTCAGCTGGGCGTCGAGTCGGGCGAAGTTCTCCACGGCGGTGCGCGGTTCAGACTTGAGCGTGCCGCCGGACACGCCGCTTTCCTGCAAGGCCACCTGCGCAGCGGCAAGCTTGGTCTTCGTGGTCTCCATCTGGTGCTCGTAGAACGAGCGGCGCACCTGCGCCTCGGTCAGCGCGAGAGTGGCCGTGAGGCGACGCAGCTCCTCCACGTACTGGTTCGCTATCGCCGCCGCGCGCTCGCGATCCTCGTCCTCCACCGCGATGGTGATCAGGCTGTCCTTCTTGCCCACGGAGATGTCGACGTGCTTGGCCAGGGCCTTGCGCGCATCCTCGATGTATTTGGCGTTGTAGATGGTCCGCAGCTTGAAGTGATCGATGATGCGGTCGCTCACCGTCGCGCTCTCGAGCATCGACACGAATTGGTCGCCGGGACTCTTGATGACGCCCGCGGCGCTGCCGAGGGACGCAATGCCCCCCAGCTGCGACGCCAGCGCCGCCATGCCGGTCGATTGCTGCTGTTGCGGCGGCAGAAAAACCGCCGAGGACAAGTACGTCGGCGCGATGAGGTAGCTCGCGCCGTAGGCGATGGCCCCGACGACGATCGGCACGAGCAACAGCGAGCGCCAGCGCTCCGCCAGCGGCGGCGCGAGGTCCAGCCAGCCCACATCGCCCTGCGTGGCCTGCCGGCGCGCATTCGCGGCGCTGCCGTTGGCCGTGGTCGCTTCGCTCATAGCCCGACCGCCTTGATGCCAGCCACCCCGAGACCGAACTGGTACAGGATCTGCGTCCAGTCCTTCGCCCCCTGGACGAAGGTAGTCTTGTCGAGTTCCTCGGGCACGAAGATGGTGTCGCCCGGTTCGACCTGCGCGGTTTCGAATTCGTTGCCGGAATGCCAGAACGAGGCGCCCTGCTGGGCGCTGACCACCGCGCCGTTGGCGTGGATCACGAACATGCTCCTCTTGTCGGCGCCCTTGGTGGGGCCGCCAGCGAGCCGCAGGTAGGCCGATGTGTTGCGGCCCGGATGGAACACGAAGCTGCCGGAGCTGAAGACGCTGCCGAAGACGCCCACGGAGGTGTCGCGCGCCGGAATGCGGATGCTGTCGCCGTCTTCCAGCAACAGTTCGGGCAGCGCGCGATCCGCAGGTTCCACGTCGAGGATCACGCGGCCGGTCGGCCTTAGCTCCCGCAATTGGCTGAGCAGGCGCGCGCTGGACATGGCGGACTCGGTCTTCGCGCTGGCTTCCTCCACGCTGGTCACCCGCGTGGTGGTCTGCGCCATCGTCATCGAGGTCTCGAGCTCGCGCAGGGCACGGTCGTAGTTGGCCTCCTGCGTCTTGCGCACGGACTTGCGCGTGAATTCGGTGGCGTACGGGAACGCCGCGGAAGTCATGCCGCCCGCCATCGCCAGGACGTCCGACAGCGTGCCGTTGGGCGGCAGGATGTACTCGCCCGGACGCGCAACCTCGCCGTCGATGTGGACGCGCTTGTTCTGCAGCGTCTTGGTGAGTACGGTGTCGACGGCGCTGAATGCCCAGACGATATCGCCGGTCGCGAGCGCGTCGCCCTGGTGCTGCGGAAGCGTCAGCAGCTGGACGCGCCCCGTGTTGCGGTCGGCGATGCGTTCGATCGAGACGCGGCTGCGGTCGGCGACGGCGCTGAAGCCGCCGGCCATGGCCAGCAGTTCCTCGAGGTGTTCGCCGGGCTTGAGCTCGAAGATCGCCGGCTGGTTGACGCTGCCGACAGCGGCGACCTGCGTGCCGAGGGGGCCGACGAAGATGATGTCATCGGGCTGGATCAGCTCGTCGACGCGATGGTCGTTGCGCAGCAGCAGGTCGTACAAGTCGTAGGTGGCGATCTGTTGCCCGCCGCGGGTGAGCCGGATGTCGCGGAAGCTGCCGGCGGCCGACGGGCCTCCCGCGCGCATGACCGCCTGCAGGATCGACGCGAGGCCGCTGATGGTCACGCTGCCGGGACGCTGGACGTAGCCGCTCACGAATATGCGGGCAGGGCGTACCTGGCCGATCGACACTGTCATGTCGAAGTTGTGGAAGATTTGGCCGATACGGGCCTTCACGGCGTTGCTCAAGTCGGCGAAACGCACGCCGCCGACGTTGATCGAGCCGATGCGCGGTACCGAGATCAGGCCCGAGCGATCGACCGTCAGCCGCAGGTCCGCGTTGACCGAACCCCAGATCGTCAGCACCACTTCGTCTCCGGGCTTGACGACGTAGTTGCCCGGCACCAGCGGCAGCGGATCCGACCCCGCGCTCGGCCGGCGCGAGTCGGTCAGCAGGTTGGAACCGAAGCGTCGCACGGGGTCGTGTGAACTCACGCTGTCCGCGACGTAGCGCTCGAATTCGCTCGGCTTGTAGGGCGGCAGCTCGATGGGGCGATCGGCGTCGACGTCATAGCGGGACTGATAGCCGTTCTGCTGATTGCCACGCAGTTGCACGGGGCCGTTCGCCTCGGTCGCGTTCAGCCCGTCGTGCGGGGCATCCATCGACTTCATTCCCTGCTCGTTCGACTGCCCCGGCAGGCCGCCGATGCGGTTGGTGAGCTCGTCGCTTTGGTTGTCCGAGATTGTCTGGGCCTGTGCACCGAACGCGATGGCTGCGAGCAGTACTGCGGTCAGGAGAGTGGTCAACCGGCGTGCGAACGTCGCAGACACGGAAAAATCATGACGGATAACGAAGATCTGCATTTGGTGTGGAGAACGGGTGGACACCAACGCGCATGATGGGCCGCGGGCGAGCGACCAGAGGATTCCCTTGGCCGTGGTGCGGAATTCTAATGCTTGGCGGGCATGCAATTCAGCTCTGCCTAGGCCCGCGGCGCAAATTCGCGAGTGTTTTCACACCGTGCGAACGCAGGCTTCGCGCCTCGCGCGACAGGGGCGAGCCATCGCCCGCGATAGCAGCAAAGGCGCCGCTTCGGCACCCTCCGATGGGGGTGTCTGCGCGACCGCTACACGAATACGGTGCACCGTAGAATCCCGCAATGATCTGGATATTTGTGGTCGCGTTCGCCTGCTCGGTGATCGCCATGCTCGTCGTCATCGCCTCTGCTCACCGCCACGCGCACTGGTCTGCCGACCACGATTTGTCGGGCCCGCAGAAGATGCACGTCAAGGCAGTGCCGCGCGTGGGTGGCCTGGGCATCGTGGCGGGCGTGTGCGGCGGTTCGGCCCTCATCATGTGGGCGCCCGGGGACATGCGCACCGAGGCCCTGTTGCTGCTCGCGTGCATGCTGCCCGCGTTCGGCTCCGGCATCTGGGAAGACTTCACCAAGGCGATCTCGCCGCGCCGGCGCATGGTGGCGCTGGCGCTGTCGGGCCTGCTCGGCGTGCTGCTGCTGGGCGGCAAGTTCACGCATACGGGCTGGCAATTCTTCGACGACCTCCTGGCGTCGAACGGCCTGCTCTGGCTGGGCGCGGTCGGCGCCGTCTTCGCGGTCACCGGCATCTCCAATTCGGTCAACATCATCGACGGCATGAACGGCCTGGCGTCGATGTGCACGATGATGATGAACGCCTCGCTGGCCTACATCGCCTGGCGCGTCGGCGACGACCTGATCTGCGGCATCGCGCTCGCCACGCTGGGCGCGACGCTCGGCTTCTTCGTCTGGAACTACCCGCGCGGGCTGGTCTTTCTCGGCGACGGCGGCGCCTACCTGCTCGGCTTCATCGTCGCGGAGCTGGGCATCCTGCTGACGACGCGCCATCCCCAGGTGTCGATGCTGGCGCCGCTGCTGCTCGTGGCCTATCCCGTCTTCGAGACGCTGTTCACGATGTACCGCCGACGTTTCATCCAGCGGCGCTCGATGACGCAGCCGGACGGCAGCCACCTGCATACGCTGATCTATCGCCGGCTCAAGCTGGGCCCGGTCGGCGAATCGGGCGTGCGCGGATCGACGCGCGCGAATTCGGGCACGTCGCCGTATCTCTGGCTGCTCAACGCCGTCGCCGTCGTTCCGGCGACGCTCTGGTGGGGCAACACGTCCGCGCTCGCGCTGAGCCTGGCCGCGTTCGTGCTGGCCTATCTCGACGTCTACTGGCGCATCGTCAGGTTCCGTTCGCCGACGTGGATGAGTTCGCGGCGCGAGCACGCGTCGCCGACCGAATCGTTCAACAAGTCCTGAGGCGCCGCTTCGGTGGCGCGCTCTTGCGGAGGCGTCCCGATGACCGACAATCGGACCCCATGAACGCAGCTACACCCCCTTTCCTCCCGTTCGCCCTGCCCGAGATCGGCGACGAGGAGATCGCCGAAGTCGTCGACACGCTGAAGTCCGGCTGGGTCACCACGGGCCCGAAGGCCAAGCGCTTCGAGACGGCGTTCACCGAGTACCTGGGCGACCCGTCGCTCGAATCGATCGCGGTGAACTCCGCCACCGCCGGCCTGCACCTGGCGCTCGAGGCGCTGGGCATCGGCCCGGGCGACGAGGTGATCACGACCACCCACACGTTCACGGCCACCGCGGAAGTGGTGCGCTATCTCGGCGCCGACGTGGTGCTGGTGGACGTCGATCCCGACACGCTGTGCATCGCGCCGTGGGCCATCGAGGAGGCGATCACGCCGCGCACGAAGGCCATCATCCCGGTGCACTACGCGGGCCTGGCGGCCGACATGCCGGCCATCCTCGCCATCGCGAAGCGCCATGGCCTGAAGGTGGTCGAGGACGCGGCGCACGCGCTGCCCACGCTCAGCGCGGGCAGGCTGGTGGGCACGCTGGACTCCGACATCACCGTGTTCAGCTTCTACGCCAACAAGACGATGACCACGGGCGAGGGCGGCATGATCGTCACCCGCAACCCGGAGCTCGCCAAGCGCATGAAGGTGATGCGCCTGCACGGCATGAGCCGCGACGCGTTCGACCGCTTCACGGCCACCGTGCCGAGCTGGTACTACGAGATCGTCGCGCCCGGCTTCAAGTACAACCTGACCGACATCGCGGCCGCGCTGGGCCTGCAGCAGTTGAAGCGCATCGAGGGCTTCCAGAAGCGCCGCGTCGAGCTGGCCGACGCACTCGACGCCGGCCTCGCGGGCCTGCCGCTGATCCTGCCGCCGCGCGCGCCGCGCGACGGCCAGCATTCGTGGCACCTGTACGTGGTGCGGCTTGCCGACGATGCGAAGGTGTCGCGCGACGTCTTCATCGAGCGCCTGTTCGCGCTCGGCATCGGCGTCAGCGTGCACTACATCCCGCTGCACCTGCAGCCGTACTGGCGCGACCGCTACTCGCTGACGCCGCAGCAGTTCCCGCACAGCCAGCGCGCGTTCGAGCGCATGGTGAGCCTGCCGCTGTACACGCGCATGACCGATGCCGACGTCGCGCGCGTGTGCGAAGCGGTGCGCAGCGCGCTCGCGGATTGATCTCGCCGGCATGTTCAAACGCCTGTTCGACGTCGCGTCGGCGCTCCTCGGGCTGCTGGTCTTCGGCCTGCCGATGCTGGCGGTGGCCGCGTGGATCCGGCTGGATTCGCCTGGACCGGTGTTCTTCCGCCAGGAGCGCGTGGGCCGGCACGGCAAGGTGTTCCGCATCCACAAGTTCCGCACGATGACGGTCGACGCCGAGCGGCGTGGCCCGCAGCTGACGGTGGGCGCGGACGCGCGCGTCACGCGCGCGGGACGACTGCTGCGCGCGAACCGGCTCGACGAGCTGCCGCAGTTCTTCGACGTGCTGGCCGGCGACATGAGCCTCGTCGGCCCGCGGCCCGACGTGCCGCGCTACGTCGCCCAGTGGCCCGCCGACCTGCGCGAGCGCGTGCTGGCGGTGCGCCCCGGCATCACCGATCCGGCGTCGCTGAAGTTCCGCGACGAGGCCACGCTGCTCGCGCAGGCGGCCGATCCGGAACGCGAATACATGGACGTGATCCTGCCGCGCAAGCTCGCGCTGGCCGCCGACTACGCCGACCACGCCTCGCTGTGGACCGACCTCGCCGTGATCGGGCGCAGCGTCGGCGTCCTCCTCTTCCGTTGATCGCCTCGTGAACCCGCCCTCGAAGACTCCCGCGCCCACCGTCTGGCATCGCCTCGATCGCTTCCTCGCGCGCCTGCGCCCGCATCGCGAGCCGCTGTCGCTGGTGGCGGACGGGTTGCTGATCGCGTTCGCGTGGAACGTCACCTACCTGTTTCGCATCGGCTTCGACCGCTGGTTCGAGGCGCGGCCGTGGTACGACTTCTGGGTGATGCTGGGCATCATCGCCGTGTACCTGACGTTGTTCCGCATCCTGCGCGTGCCGCAGAGCATGTGGCGCTTCTCCGGCTTCGGCGAAGTCAAGCGCCTGACCTGGGCCTGCCTGGGCGCGGGCGTGGCCTGCGCGGCGGCCGTGATGGGGCTGCAGCTGTATGGCGTGCCGCGCTCGGTGCTGGCGCTGCATCCGCTGGTCACGCTGATGTCCGTGTGCATGGTGCGCGTCGGATACCGCATGCTGTATGAGCACTCGCGCGCGCAGATCACCGGCGGCGACAACGAGGTGCGACGCGCGTTGATCCTGGGCGCCGGCCAGGCCGCCAAGCGGCTGATGGCGGGCATCCACCAGCAAGGCTGGATCGTGATGGGCATGCTCGACGACGACCCGGCCAAGCAGGGCGCGCGCATCGCCGGCGTGCCGGTGCTGGGGCCGCTGGAGGCGGTCAGCGACCGCGCTGTTCTGGGCGCGGCCACGCACCTGATCATCGCGCTGCCGGGCGCTTCGGCGCGCGAGCGTCGTCGTGCGTTCGAATTGGCCAGCGCCGCGGGGTTGCCGGTGCTGACCGTGCCGTCGGCCGACGAGCTGCGCGAGGGCAATGCCGACGCCGCGCGCGGCATCCGCGACATCGAGCCGGAGGATCTGCTGGGACGCGAGCCGGTCAAGCTCGACGAGCAGGGCATCGACCTCGTGCTGCACGGCAAGACGGTGCTGATCACCGGCGCCGGCGGCAGCATCGGCTCGGAGCTGTGTCGCCAGGTCGCCCGCTACCGGCCGGCGCGGCTGGTGCTGGTGGAGCTGTCGGAGTTCAACCTGTACACGATCGAGCAGGAGCTTGCCCAACTGTTCCCGGATCTCGAACTGGTGCGGCTGATCGGCGACGTCAAGGATCTGTCCGGCCTGCGACGCATCTTCGCAGCCTGGAAGCCGCAGGTCGTCTTCCATGCGGCGGCCTACAAGCACGTGCCGCTGATGGAGCAGAACAACGCCGCCGCCGCGGTGCGCAACAACACGCTGGGCACCTACCACGCGGCGCTGGCTTCGGCCGAGGCCGGCGTCGAGCGCTTCGTGCTGATCAGCACCGACAAGGCCGTCAATCCGACCAACGTGATGGGCGCGACGAAGCGGGCGGCGGAGATGGTGGTCTCGTCGCTGGCGGCCGACCATCCCGTCACGCGCTTCATGGCGGTGCGCTTCGGCAACGTGCTCGGCTCGTCGGGCAGCGTGATCCCGAAGTTCAAGGAACAGATCGCCCGCGGCGGCCCGATCACGGTCACGCATCCGGACATCATTCGCTACTTCATGACCATCCCCGAGGCCGCGCGCCTCGTGATCCAGGCAGCGGCGATCGGCGAGTCGGGTCAGGTGCTCGTGCTCGACATGGGCGAGCCGGTGAAGATCGTCGACCTGGCGCGCGACATGATCAAGCTGTCGGGGCACGGCCTCGACGAGATCCGCATCGTGTTCACCGGCTTGCGGCCAGGAGAGAAGCTGTTCGAGGAACTGCTGGCGGACGCGGACTCGACCATCCCGACGGCCATCGCGCAACTGCGCGTCGCCAGGCTCGAGTCGCGCGACATCTCGGTCATGGATCTGCTGCGCCGCGCCGCCGCCTCCGATCCGCTGAGCGACCAGGAAATACGCGAACAGCTCATGCAGGTCGTGCCGGAATACAAACCCGCCCCCTGAGGTGCGCTGCCGTTGCGCGCACTGGATTGTGCGGCGACGCGCTCAGGCCGGCGGGCGTGCGAAGAACATCGGGATCTTGCGCAGATTCTTGAAGATCAGCGTGACGACGCTGCCGATGCGGTGCCGGCGCAGCGCACGCAGGTCTTCGCTCGACTTGAGAAAGAGCGCGCTCACCGATCGCTGGCTGGCGCCGCCGACGCGCATGTTGACCAGGATCTCCGGCACGTAGTCGATCTTCAGCCCGGGCTGGTTGAACAGCCTCAGCATGAACTCGTAGTCGCCGGCGATGCGCAGCGAAGCATCGAAGACGCCGATGCGTTCGATCACCTGCCGCCGCACGTAGAGCGACGGGTGCGGAGGCATCCAGCCCAGCCGCACCTTGCTCGGTGCATAGCTGCCCGAACGCCAGTAGCGCACGAGCGGATCCGCACGCGTCGGGTCGACATAGACAAGGTCGCCATAGACGGCGTCCGCGTCGTTCTGGGTGGCCGCACGCGCGATGTGGGCGAGGGCCTCGGGTGTCGAGAAGACGTCGTCGCTGTTGAGGCAACCCACCAGGTCGCCCGTTGCCAGGCGCATGCCCTTGTTCATCGCGTCGTAGATGCCGTCGTCGGGTTCAGAGACGATCTTCGCGTCGTTCCTGCCGAGTTCGCCGATCAGCGCCAGCGTGCCGTCCGTCGAGCCACCGTCGATGATGATGTGCTCGATGTCCTGGTGCGTCTGAGCCGCGACCGAGCGCAGTGTCTCTGCAATCGTCTTCGCACTGTTGAACGTGACCGTGATGACCGTGATTTTCAATTTGCACTATTTCCAGGGCATTGCGAAAGAGTTCGACCCGCAATGAAGGCCGCAGCCGCTGGCGCTCTCAGAGGGACGAATGCACCGGCAGCAGGCGTTTCGAGACGAGACCGCGCAGCAACGACAGACGCCAAGCAAGTTGGGTACCCAACTTCGCCTTCGAGCGTTCCGAGGTCGGCGACGCATTGGCACCATGGCGCCGGTACAGCAGCAACGGAGTGTCGACGAAAGCCACGTTGGCCGTCCTTTCGGCAACCAGTCCGATCCACCAGTCGTGCATCGGGATGAAGTCCGGAAAGGGCAGCGCACGCGCAAGGACGTCGCGCCGGAACGCCATGCAGCAACCCAGGTAGGTGTTGCGCAAGAGGTTCTTCGCGAAGCCCGGACCGCTGTGCCGGGCACGGAAGAACGACTGTTCCTGCACGTTCAGCTCGGAGTCGACCACGCTGCAATCCGTGACGACGAGCTCGGCCCGTGCCAGTGCCAGCATCACGACGTCCACCTTCTGGGGCAGCCAGACGTCGTCCTGGTCCGACAGGAAGATGATGTCGCCCTGCGCATGGGTCAACGCGTTCTCGAAGTTGCGGATCAGTCCGGCGCGCGGGCCCGGCACGACGCGGACGCGTGCGTCGCCGATGGCGGCGATCCGCGCGAGCGTGGCGTCGGTCGAACCGTCGTCGGAGATCACGACTTCGTCGACCCTCGGGCTCGCGAGGATCGAGCGCAGCTGCGCCTCGATGTACTTCTCGCCGTTGAAGGCAGCCATGCAGACGGAGATCATCGCGCGCCCCGCAGCAGGCGTTTGAGGGACGAATACAGCGGGTGCAGCACCAGGATGGCGATCAGCTTCAGGCGGCTCGTGCGACCGCACAGGTAGTCCGCAGCGTACTTCTGGCTGAACGTGTGCAAGCCGCTGGACAGCCCGTTGATGTCGATGATGGCCAGCGTCGCGTCGCTCGTGCGGCAATCGACGATGGGCGACGCGAGCAGCGTCGCGAAGAAGAAGTAGTCGGCCGTCGACAGGCCGCGGATGCTCAGGTACTCGCCGTGCCAGCGGTGGATCGCGCGGCTGTAGAGGACGGCCTGGTGGTTGAAGCGGCCGACGGACAGGTCGGGGACGCACGGCAGGTCCGGCTGGCCGCGAGCGCGGCGGACCCAACGACCGAATATCACCTGCTCGCGCCCGCTGGCGACGTCCGCCATCGCAGCCGAGACGGCCGTGCTGCCGGCGAAGACGTCGCCGCTGTTCATGAACAGGACGAACTCGCCGGTCGCCAGCCGGATGCCCTTGTTCATGGCGTCGTAGATGCCGCGATCGGGCTCGCTGAGCAACTGTCCGATGCGCGCTCGCCAGGGTTCGATGGCCGCGAGCGTGCCGTCGCTGGAGGCACCGTCGATGACGACGTACTCGATCGCGGGATAGTCCTGCGCCAGCACGGATTCGATGGTTCGCGCGATGTGGGCCTCGTCGTTGTAGACGACGGTGACGACCGTGAGCGTCGGCGCATTCATCGCGCGACTCCGCCGCGCGCGCGCTGTCTCGCGATCACGGCCTGCATGCTGAACAGGAGCAGGTATGTGAAGAAACCGTAGCCGTAGCCCTCGAAATAGGGTCGCTGCAGCAACATCAGCGACAACGCGAGCACGGGAAAGACGAAGGCGCGGCGGCGGATGGCGCACGCGATCAGCGCGACATGCGTCCACACCTGCACGACGAGCATCAACAGCCCGCCGCGGTAGACCGGCGTCACGGGGCTCGACGAGATGTCGCCGTGCTCCTCGCACGCCCGTTCGGGGCGCTTCTGGCATTCGACGTCGCCCACGAGCAGGATCTCGGGGTTCACGACGTTCAGGAAGTTGCTGATCTGGTCGCTGCGGTTGTCGCCGGAAAGCTTGCCGTCGTCGACCGTGAAGCGGTCCGCCACGAAGCCCAGCTCGTCGCCGCCGACGCTGGAGAGCGAGATCGCGCCGGCGACCGCCACCACGGCGGCGATGAGGGCGCTGCGTGCGAAGCCCAGGCGCCAAAGCATGTACAGCGCCAGGATCAGCATGTGCGTGATGCTCAACGTGATCAGGCCACCCAGCAGCACCAGCCACGAGAGCCGCGCCGGCCGCCCGAGCATCTCGCGCATTGCCACGATCGCGCAGAGGGCGAACGAGAACGCGCCCGGCTCGTCGTAGATGAAGCTGGGCCGGATCACCGTGCCGACCCAGAAGTTCGTCATCGTCGTCAGGTACAACGCGTTCTCGCGACCGTCGCCGTTCTCGATGCTCAGCAAAGGCTGGCCGCCGAACCAGGCGTAGGCGAAGCCGATGATGGACATGACCACGGCGAACACCGCGAAGGCGGACAGCACGTCGCAGAGCCGCTCGATCAGCCTGGGCACGAAGGTGGTCTGGCGCGCGGCGAACAGCAGCATCGGGATCGGCGCGACACGCGCCAGCAGCGTGCGCGAGCCGGTTCCGATGAACAGCGCGAGACACACCGCGACGATCAGCGCGCAAGTGCAGGCGGCGGTCACGGACACGCCGCGCGCGGCCATCGTCAATGCCGCGTACAGCACGAAGGCTGCGAGAAACGCGAGTCCGTTGTCCAGGTGCAGGAGGCCAGGCAGCAGCGGCGACCAGCAGATCGCGGCGATGAAGAACGCCGTCGCCACCATCAACTGGAAGCGCCAACCCAGCGCCGCGGAGGCGGCGGCCCGGGGTGGGAGCGGAAGCGTGGCCAGCATCGTCATGCGATCAGCGGATGGCGCGCACCAGCTCGAGATAGCGCTGCCCGAACGCGCGCATGGCGTTCGTGTTCCTGAGCGCTTGCTCCGCGGGCGCCACCGGCGACTCGGGCGTCGCCAGGCAGTCCAGCATGAGCGACTTCAGGGCCGCGGGGTCGTCTGGCGCGAAATAGCCGGAACGCTCCGGCGCCTGCTCGCGATGCACCGGAATGTCGGACAGCAGCACGCGCTTGCCCAGCGCCTTGCCTTCCTCGACCGATGTGCTCCACCCCTCGAAACGCGACGGATTGATCACGGCCCGCGAATGCGCCATCAGCCCCTGCATGTCGGCGTACGGCACGATGCCCAGCACGCGGAAGTTCGCCTCGACGCCGGCTTCGCGGCAGCGTGCCATCAGCGACTCGTAGTGCTCGGGACGCCGCAGGTCGACGGGGTTGCCCGTGCACACCACGGTCACGTCGGCGCCTTCCTGGTGCGCCAGCGCGAGCGCCTCCACCACGACGCGATGGTTCTTGTGCACCCAGAACTGGTTCGGGATGTGGAAATAGACCTCCGGAATGCGGTACTGCGCGATCAGCTCGGAGCGGGGGCGCAGGCGTGCATGGTCGAACGGAACCGGCGTGAAGTGCAGCACATGGCGCGGCACGACCGAGTCTGGCGCGAAGGTCGCCAGGTCGCGCAGCGCGTCATGGCTGCTAACGATCAGCGCATCGCAGTCGCGGCACGCGGTGCCGTAGACACGCCGGATGTCCGCCAGTTGCTTGGCCGTCCAGTGATCCGGGAAGTACAGGAACTGGAAGTCAGGCAGCCAGCCGATGGACTTGATGCCCGAACGCTTGCCCACCGCGCCCGAATGGCTCAGGACATCGATGCGATGGCGCCGCAGCAGCCGATCGAGCAGCGGATCGGTGGTCAGGCCGCGCGGCAGGCGCATCAGCTGGCGCAGCACCCAGGACGGGCTGCGGCGGTCGAACAGCGGCGTGCGCACGACCTCCAACTGCGGGAACTGCTCCGGCAGCGAAGTCACCGTCTTCGTGCCGGTGACGAGCACCATGGTGACATCCGTCGCGCCGTTCAGCTGGAGCGCGCCGAACAGGCTCGAGAAATAGTTCTTCCCGCCCAGCCAGGCACTGTCGTCGAACGGGTAGGCGACCGCGATCCTCATGCAGCCGCTCCCTGGACCGAACGGAACCAGTCCGCGTAGCGGGCAAGCCCCGTCGCGAGGTCGACGCGCGGTCGCCAGCCCAGCTGACGCTGCGCGTGGCTGCTGTTGGCGGTCAGGCGGCGCGGATTGCCGACGTGGGTCTCGCCCGAGAACACGGGCGCGCGGTCGGAGCGCAACTGGCGCGCGAGTTCCGTCAGCACATGGCCCGTGCTGTGGTGCTGGTGGCCGCCGTTGTAGATCTCGAGCAGGCCCTGGCCCTCGGCGGTCGCGGCGGCGCAAAGCAGCGCCGCGGCGTCCTCGACGTGCAGCCAGTCGCGGATCTCGTGGCCCGTGCCGAAGAACGAGGCCTCGCCGCGCGCCAGCTTGTTCGCGGCGTCCCACAGCAACTGCTTGCGCAGGCCTTCGCCATAGACGGAGAACAGGCGGACCACGCTCGTGCCGACGCCGAAGAAGCGCGCATACGAATCGCACAGGTTCTCGGCGATGACCTTGTGGAAGCCGTAGGGCGACATGGGCGAGCGCGTCGCCGACTCGGTCAGGTCGACCTCGCCCTGGTCGCCATAGACGGCGGCGCTGGAGGTGACGACGATGCGGGGACGATGGCTGCAGGCGTGCCGCACGAAATCGAGCAGGGCCGCGGTGCTGTCGACGCTGCGCTGGTAGTCGGCGAGCGGCGTCGAGAACGAACTGGCTACGGAGCCGCTGCCCGCGCAGTGGATGAACAGGTCGGCGTCGCAGCCGCCCTCGATGGCGGCGAGCGACCGCGAGTCCACGTCGGCGCTGGTCCAACTGGCGATGCCCCAGGCGGCGGCCTCCGGCGCCGACCACTCGCCGTGGCCGAGCGCACTGACGCGATAGCCGCGGCTTGCCAGCTCGCGGCAGACATTGCGGCCCAGGAAGCCGTGACCGCCCAGGACGACCGCGTGGCCAGTGCTCACAGCGCTTCTTTCAGCGACATCTGGCGACCGCTGACGACGTCGACGACGGGGTGATGGCCGATGGCCTGTTGACGCTGCGCGAAAGTCATGAACTTGATCTCGCCTTCGGGGCCGCGCGCTTCGCGGAAGGCTGCCTGGACGTAGGCCTGCTCGACGGTCTGCGGCTTCAGCGATCCGAGGCAGTCGTCTCGCACGAAGAAGACATTGTTGCCAGCGCTGTTGCCCGCCACCAGCGTGTAGCCGCGGCTGCGCGCAAGGTGCGTCAGCGCCGCGATGGACGCGCCGTAGTACATGTTGGACGGATCGGCGTTGGTGCGATAGAAGTCGGCGCGATAGGGCGTCGAGATGAGCGCCCGCGGCCCGAACAGGCTGTTGTATTCCGCGACGACGATGCGCGGGTTGACGCAGTCGATCGCCTGCCAGACCCAGTAGTCGTTGCCGTCGATGTCCACCGACAGCAGGCCGAGGTCGCCGGCAAGACCGTTCCTGCGGATGATGTCGTTGATGTTGTCCGTCGTGATGAACGAGCAGTCCGCCATCAGGTCGTAGCGCCACAGCACCTGGCCCTTGTGGATGGCGTCGATGTTCGCGGCCGAGCCGTCGATCACGAGACCGCGCCAGTTGCGGTGCTTCAGCAGGAAGAGGGTGTTGGCCTCGGTGTAGTTCTCGACGCCGAACTCGACGAACGACTTCTCGGGGACGTCGATCTGCGATACCAGATAGTCGATGATGCCGTCTTCGCCCCATTGCGAATAGACCTTGAACTCGCGTTCGCGCGGATCGATGCCGGTGGCGGCGTCGCGGGCGTTGAGCCTCGATTCGATGCGGCCCAGCGCCTCCTGGATCATGTCGAGGCGGTCGGGAATGAGGCGCTGGCGTCGAACCACGGCCAGGATCTTGGTTTTCAGTTTCATGATTACTCCTGGGAACTCCCGATCACCGTGGCCGGAATGCCGGCCACGATGGTGAACGGTGCGACATCGCGCGTGACGACGGCGCCCGCCGCGACGATGGCTCCGCGGCCGATCCGCACGCCCTTCATGACGCTGGCGTTGAATCCGATCCACGCGTCATCCTCGATGACGATGGCGGCCTTCGGGACGTCCCCCAGGCTCGCATTGTGCTTGAGCAGGATCTCGACGATGTGAAGGTGCCTGGCGTGCGCCGAGCGTGCGTGCGAATCGTTGTCGTGGATGTTCACGTTGTGAGAGAGCAGCACGCGGTCGCCGATGGAGATGTCGGCGCCGGACCAGACACGGGTCTGGCCGCCGATGAAGCAGTGCGAACCGATGCGGATCCTGCCGCCGTCCGGGTAGACCAGCAGTTCGCCGCCGACGACGGTGTGGTCCCCGACCTCGATGGCTCGCGGGCGCCCGTTGTTCAGGATCGTGGCCGATGGCAGGAACAGCGCACTCGGGCTCGCGCTGCTGGCCCGATGGAGCCGGCGATCGGTCCATCGGCCTCGGAGCCGGTCGAAGAGGGATTGAAGCATGCTCATTGAGGGAACGGGTTCGCCGCGCGCGACTGGTTCAGGCGGCGAATGGCCAACAGGCAGGGAATCTGGCTGCAGACGAACACGCAGCCGGTCGTGATGAGCGGCAGCACGGCCGCTCCGAAGTGATCCAGCGCAAGCACCTTCAGCACGATGGAGACGATGGCGGTCAGGGTTCCGGTGATCAGCAGCAGCTTCACTGCGCGCGCGGCCATCAGGTAGGCCGCCAGTGCGCCGCTGATCGACTCGAAGACTCGCCACAGCGACATGCTGAAGCCCACCGCGATCGGCACCATCAGCTTCTTGTGTCCCAGGATGGCCATCAACGGTGGAAACAGCGCCAGCAGCGTCGCCGACATCAGCAGGCTCATCAACGCGATGCGGCGCACGCTCGTCTTCAGGCAGCTCATGGCCCACTCGCGGTCGCCCCGGCCCAGCGCCTCGCCGTACGCGGCCCACAAGGGCGAGGTGAAGATCGAGACCAGCACGGCGATCATGCTGAACAGCCGCTCGGCGAGCGCGTACGTCGATGCATCCTGCGCACCGAGCTTGTGTGCCACCACCAACGTGTCGAACGTGTAGGTCACGAGAAAGATCAGCTGCAGGCCGAGATAGAACGTCGATTCGCCCATCAACTGGCGCAACGCTCTCGCGTGGATGTCCCTGAGCGATGGGCGTGTCGGGGACGGCGTCGCGAACTGGAGCAGCGTATTGAGCAGGCCGCACGACAAGGTGCCGAAGAGAAGCCCGAACACGATCCACGGGACGCCTGCGCCCAGCTTGCAGGCGAGCGCGGCCGCGGCGAAGTTGATGAGGCCGGCCGCGGTCTGCCAGTTGTTCGCGACGTGTCCTCGCTGCAGGCCGAGCTGGATGCGATAGACGAGCGTCAGCGGGAGGCTGGCGGCGAAAAGCAGGGCGAAGGCCGCGATCGCCGAGGTCGCCTCGGCCTGGACGGGCGGAAGGCTGTGCGGGAAAGCGAGGGCGCCGATGTGCGTGAACTCCAGGCCAGCGGCCAGCAGCGCCAGCAGCAGGCCCATGGCCAGGACGACCGCGAGCCCGTTGGCTTGCAGCGAACGCACGCGGCGGTGCTTGCCGGCGCCGACGGCGCGCGCGATGCCCGTCACCACGCTTGCCCCGACGCCGAGATCGGCCACGCCCAACAGGGCGACGAGCGACAGCACGGTCATCAGGACGCCGAAGCGCTCCGGGCCGATGGCGAGCACCGCGATCGGCGCGATGCCGAACGTCGGCAGGAAGGCAGACGCCCGCGCGAGCGCGCCGCTGATGGCGACGCGCGCGATGCGCTTGCGGCGCACGACGCGGTGGTCGGTCTGCATCGCGGCGGGCGGAGCGTCATTTTGGTCGATGGCGGCCATTCGGTGAGGAGCAGGGGCGAAGGCGAGTACAACTGGCGCGCGGCCGCTGTCGGCCGGAGGCTGCGCGCCGTGTTCAGCCCTGACGGAGAGCCGATTTGAAGGTGGCCCAGTCTCGCTCGACGAGCGGATCGCGCAGCGAGGCTTCCCACCGCGCTCGCAGCACCAGCCACACGCACGACAGCAGCAGCGCCGCGGCGGCGGCAGCGATCGCGATCAGTGTCCGCTTCGGACTGGACTTGTACTCCGGCGTGCGGGCGGTATCCACGACCTGGATCAACTCGCCTTCGCGTGCTTCGTCGACCCGGGCCAGCTCGTACTGCTTGGACAGCATCTCGAGCAGGGCCTCCTGGTACTTGAACTCGCGGTACTTGCCGACGTAGTCGGCGCTCGAGCTGGCACCGTCGTCGGGGCGCTCCATTCCGGCGATCTGCCCGCGCAGGGCCTGGGCACGGGCCTCCAGCTGGCGCAGTTCCGGCGCCGTGTCGGCGCGCGACTCGCGCATGGTCTGCAGCTGCACTTCCGTCATCGTCAGCTCGGCCTGCACGCGTGCGTAGTTGCTCGCCGCCGTGCCGGGAGTGGCCTTCAGGGTGCCCTGGGTGATGCCGCTGTCCTGCAAGGCGACCTGCGCCGCGACGAGGCTGGCGCGCGTGGCCTGCAGCTGCTTCTCGAAGAACATGCGGCGACGCTGGGCCTCGGACACCGCCAGCGTGGAGGTCAGCTTGCGCAGTTCGGCGATGTACTGGTTGGCGATGGCCGCTGCGCGCGTCGGCTCGGTGTCCTCGACCGAGATCGTGACGAGCCCGTCCTTCTTGCCCACAGAGATGACGGATCGCTTGGCCAGCTTGTCGCGCGCCAGGAAGCGGTACTTCTCGTCGTACACGTCCTGCAGCTTGAACTGGTCGACCAGTCGATCGGCGATCGTCGTGCTCTGCAGCAGGCCGACGAGCTGGTCGGACGTGCTCTTCTGCGCGCCGCCCAATCCGGCCAGCGAACCCAGTGACGACAGGGCCGCCGCCGCGCTGCTCTGCTGCGTCGGCGGGATGAACGTGGCCGTGGCGATGAAGCGCGGCTTGTACAGATAGGTGGCGCCGAAGGCGAGCACACCGGCAAGCAGCGTGAGGCCGGCCACGCTACGCCAGCGTCGTGCGACCGGCGTCAGGACCTGGAGCAAGGGCGTCACCTCCACGGCGTCCGCGGGGACGGAGTCATCCATGGGCGGCAACTTCGCGTCGTTCGTGCCCATCACAGCCCCAGCGTCTTGATGCCGGCCAAGCCCAGGCCAAACTGGTAGAGGATCTGCGTCCAATCCTTGGCGCCCTGGACGAAGGATGCCTTGCCGAGCTCCTCGGGGACGAAGATCGTGTCGCCGGGCTCGACGATGGCCGTGCTGAACTGGGTGCTGGCGTGCCAGAAGGACGCGCCCTGCTGTGCGCTGATCACCGAGCCGTTGGCGCGCAGCATGAAGATGCTGGGCTTGTCGGCGCCGCGCGTCGGGCCGCCCGCCAGCGACAGGTATTGCTCGGTCGTGTGGCCCGGCTCGAACACGAAATTGCCCGTGTTGAAGACGCTGCCGAACACGCCGACCGACGTCCCGCGGGTCGGGATGTTCAGCGTGTCGCCGTCCTCGAGCGGCAGATCGGGCAGGCTGGTCGCATCGGGGGCGAGCTGCAGGACCACGCGCCCGGTCGGACGCACCTGGCGCAGGCGTTCGAGCAGGCGCGAACTCGTCTGTGCCGTCGCTGCCTGCGTGCTCAGCTCCTCGGCGGAAGTGACGCGTTGATTGGCCTGGTTGCGCGAGATGTCGGTCTCGAGGTCCCGCAGCGCCCGGTCGTAATTCACTTCCTGGGCCTTGCGAACGCTTTCGCGCGTGAACTCCGTGCCGAACGGATAGGCGGACGAAGTCATGCCACCAGCCGCCTTCAGGGCGTCCGCGATCCGGCTGCCGGGAGGCAGGATGTAGTCGCCCGGACGCAGCACCTCGCCTTCGATTCGAACGTGCTTGTTCTGGTTGCCCAGGGGCTGCACGACGGTGACGACGCTGAAGGCGCGGATCACGTCGCCCGTGGCCAGGAGATCGCCCTGGTGGGCCGGCAGCGCCAGCTCGACGACGTGTCCCGTCGTTCGATCGGCCAGGCGTTCGATCGTCACACGGCTTCGATCGGCGACGGCGTTGAATCCGCCGGCCATGCGCAACGCGTCGCCCAGGGTCTCGTCCGGCCTGAGTTCGTAGATGGCTTGCTGGTTGACGCTGCCCAGCACGGCCACCTGGGTGCCGACCGGGCCGACGAAGATCACGTCGTCCGGCTGCACGAGGCGGTCGGTGTCGCGGTCGCCCTTGAGCAGCAGTCCATAGAGGTCGAACACCGCGACGTCGCGGCCGCCTCGGCGCAGGTGGATGTCTCGAAAGCTGCCGGCGGAGGAGGGGCCGCCCGCGCGCATGATCGCGTGCAGCACGGAGGACAGCCCGCTGACGATCTGGCTGCCGGGATGCTCCACGTAGCCGCTGACGAACACACGGATCGGGCGCACCTGGCCCAGCGTGGCCGTCAGCTGGAAATTCTTGAAGGTCTGCCCGACGCGGCGGCTGATCGCCTCTTCCAGGTCGGAGTTGCGCAGGCCGGCGACGTCGACGGCGCCGATGCGTGGAATCTCGATGCGTCCGGCGCGATTGACGGTCAACCTCAGGTTGGCGTCGACGGTCCCCCAGATTGCCAGGTTGATTTCGTCGCCCGCGCGAACGATGTAGTCGCCGGGCACCGCGGGCAGGGGATCCTGCGTCGCCGAGGCGACCGCGTCGTCGGTGACGAGGTTGGCGCCGAACCGGCGGATCGGCCGGATGAAAGTGGTCTGTTCGCGGCCGAATTCGTCCAGGGTCCGTTCCTGCGCGGCGCCGGCCAGCGATTGGACATAGCGTTCGAACGCGCTGGGCTGGTAGGGCTCGGGTCGCACCGTCTTCGGGCGCGGTTCCGGCTGGCTGCCACGACCATTCGACGCCGGCTCCTGCTGCTGTTGCTGCGATTGCTGACGCAACTGCGTGGTTGCCTGAATGTCTCCGGAGTCCGCGGGGATCGCGTTGCTGCGGGTGGTATCCGTGCTGGCCTGGGATTGCGGCGTCGAGTCGTTGCTCGGGTTGCCGTTCTGCGACGTCAGGTCGTTGCCCGGGTTGCCGTTGAACTGGGCCTGCGCCAGCAACGGGCAGATGCAAATCGTCGTCAGGGCGAGCAGGCGAGCGAGCTGAGCGACCGGCCACCGACGCGGAGCCGGAACGGCCAGGGAGAGAATCATCTGCATTGAACGGTGCTCGCGGTGGAGCTCTCGCACGACGCGGCCGCCGCGATTCCATCGCGGGATGGGCACGGCGCCTGTGCGGCTCGGGTTGTCGGGAGCGCCGGATTCTATCCCTTGAACGACGGCGTCTCCGCGGCCCGGCGCATCGCCGGATCTCGTGCGTGGCTGAGCGACCACGCCGTTCGACGCCGGCCAGGCCCCCGACAGGCGATACTGGCGACAGCAAGCGGCGCGGCGCACCGCATCAGAGGCTGTTCGGATCACGACCATGAAAACTGCACTGATCACCGGCGTCAGCGGCCAGGACGGCACCTTGCTCGCGCGGCTCCTGCTCGAAAAGGGCTACCACGTCTGGGGCACGTCGCGCGACGCGCAGGGCGCCTCGTTCGCCAACCTGCAGCGCCTGGGCATCCGCGATCGCGTGCGCTGCGTCAGCATGGTGCCGGAAGACTTCCGCAGCGTGCTCGTGGCGCTGCGCAAGAGCCAGCCGGACGAGATCTACCACCTGGCGGCGCAGTCCTCGGTCGGGCTGTCGTTCGAGCAGCCCGCCGAGACGATCCAGAGCATCACGATGGGCATGCTCAACGTGCTCGAGGCCTGCCGCATGCTGGACAAGCCGGCGCGCGTCTACCAGGCGGGCTCCAGCGAGAGCTTCGGCGACACGCAGGGCATGGCCGCCGACGAGACGACGCCGTTCCATCCGCGCAGCCCGTATGCGGTCGCGAAGGCGTCGGTGTTCTGGCTGCTGGACAACTATCGCGAGGCATATTCGCTGCATGCGTGCAACGGGATCCTCTTCAACCACGAGTCCGAGCTGCGGCCCGAGCGCTACGTGACGCAGAAGATCGTCTCGGCCGCCAAGCGGATCGCCGCGGGCAGCGGCGAGACGCTGCGCCTGGGCCGGCTGGACATCGCGCGCGACTGGGGCTGGGCGCCCGAGTACGTCGAGGCGATGTGGCTGATGCTGCAGCAGGACCAGCCGCAGGACTTCGTCATCGCCACCGGCCACACGTTCACGCTGGAGGAGTTCGTGGCCGCGGCCTTCGAGCATTTCTCGCTCGACTGGCGCAGGCACGTCGTGCAGGACGAGAAGCTGTTCCGTCCGACGGACATCCAGGTGAGCCGCGCCAACCCGGCCAAGGCGAAGGCGGTGCTCGGCTGGGAGGCCAGGCTGTCGGGGGCGGACGTGGTGCGCAGCATGTTGGCCAGGATCGACTGACTTGGCGTGAATTGCGGCGCCGATGCCGCGTTGCGCGGGCCTTTTCGAGGCTTGCGCGGGGCAGGTCATGCGCGTTTCATCCGTACAGGCGATAATGGCGGTTCATGACAGATGCCTTCCAAGCCCAGGTCCCGGCTCAAACGGACCCCGCTACCGAGCAACAAGCCGCCCCCGCGCCGGCCCGTTTCGATACCCTCCCACTTGACGCGAAGCTGATCCGCGCCGTCGCCGATCAGGGTTACGCCTTCATGACGCCGATCCAGGCGAAGGCGATCCCGCTGGTGCTGCAGGGCCGCGACGTGATGGGCGCCGCGCAGACCGGCACCGGCAAGACCGCCGCGTTCTCGATCCCGCTGCTGCAGAAGATGATGCGCCACGAGACGGCCAGCGTCTCGCCCGCGCGCCACCCCGTGCGTGCGCTCGTGCTGGCGCCCACGCGCGAGCTGGCCGACCAGGTCGCCCAGAACATCAAGGCCTACGCCAAGCACTCGAACCTGCGCGTCGCCGTCGTCTTCGGCGGCATCGACATGAAGCCGCAGACGCTGGAGCTCAAGGGCGGCGTCGAAGTGCTGATCGCCACGCCGGGCCGGCTGCTCGACCACATCGAGGCCAAGAACTGCGTGCTGAACCAGGTCGAGTACGTCGTGCTGGACGAGGCCGACCGCATGCTCGACATCGGCTTCCTGCCCGACCTGCAGCGCATCCTCAGCTACCTGCCCAAGCAGCGCCAGACGCTGCTGTTCTCGGCCACGTTCTCGCCCGAGATCAAGCGCCTGGCCAACAGCTACCTGCAGGATCCGGTCACGGTCGAAGTGGCGCGCGCCAACGCCACCGCCACCAACGTCGAACAGCGCTTCTACAGCGTCACCGACGACGACAAGCGCAGCGTCGTGCGCCAGATCCTGAAGGATCGCGGCATCACGCAGGCGCTGGTGTTCGTCAATTCCAAGCTGGGCGCCGCGCGCCTGGCGCGCACGTTCGAGCGCGACGGCATGCGCACCTCCGCGCTGCACGGCGACAAGTCGCAGGACGAGCGCCTGAAGGCCCTCGCATCGTTCAAGAAGGGCGAAGTCGACGTGCTGGTCTGCACCGACGTCGCCGCCCGCGGCCTCGACATCGCCGACCTGCCGGCCGTCTTCAACTTCGACGTGCCGTTCAACGCCGAGGACTACGTCCACCGCATCGGCCGCACCGGCCGCGCCGGCGCGTCGGGCCTGGCGGTGACGCTGGTCACGCGCGACGACGCGCGCAACATCTCGGACATCGAGAAGCTGATCAACAAGAAGATCGAGCTCGAGCCGTTCGAGGTCGCCGACGATCGCCCGCGCCGTCCGCCGCGCCGCGAATACGACGACGAGCCGCGCCGCGAGCCGGCGACCGTCGTCGCGCGCGCGCCGTCGGCTCCGCGCGCACCGTCGCCGCAGAAGAACCGCGACCCGTTCTTCGACCGCCCGTACGAGGCCAGCAGCACGTCCGCGCAGGCGCCGGAATGGGAAAAGGCCGTGCCCGCCGCGCCGGTCGGCCGCGCCGCGCTGTCGGCCAACATCCGGTCGAAGCGCAAGGTCGCCGCGCTGCTGGGTGGCGGCACCAAGGCCTGACGCCGGCGCGCCTGCGCCGTTTTGCGAGCCCTGCTGCATCGACGCACCGGGGCTTTTTCATTCATGCGCAGGCAATGTCAGGCGGCGCCGCGCGAGCTGCGCCGGCAGCGTCGGCAGGTTCAGGTGGTCGGCCGCGCGGCCGATCGTGCGCACCAGGCACCACTGCCACTTCGCCAGGCGCCACGTCGTCTGGTCGAGGCCGAGCCGCTCGCGGATGTCCGCCGGCAAGGTCTGCACCGCGGCCGCGACCAGCAGCGCCTGGAGCGGGCGCAGTGCGGCGGGCAGCAACGGGACGCCCTGCATGATCGAGAGAAATTCCAGCACGATGGCGGACGGTTCGAGCTGCGGCTTCATCCGCGCGAACAGCGCCTCGAGCTCGCGCTCCGAGCCGGGCGGCGCGTGCACGCCGTAGAGGCAGGCGGACGGCTGGTTCTCGGCGTAGTAGGCGTCGCGGCCAGCCGCAGCGATCGGCCGCACGCAGGCGACGTAGGCCTGCAGGAAGCCGAACGTCGCCGTCGCATGCACCCAGGTCAGCAATTCGACGTCGTCGGCCCGGTAGGCGACGCCTGCCGGCGTCTGGCCGGCGATGCGCGCGTGGCCGGCGTTGATCCGCTGCACCATGGCCTCCGTGCGGCTGCGGGCGCCGAAGACCGTCATCATCGCGGCGTAGCCCGTGCGCTGCAGCCGCGGCAACGGGAACTCGCGGAACGACGTGTGCTCCCAGACCCCCGTGCGCACGCGCGGCTCGGCCAGCTCGAGCAGCACGGCTGCGATGCCCCCCACGAGCAGCGCGACCGGGTTGCGAAAGATCTGCCACGAGATCGAGTCGGCAGGGAGCAGCGCCGGCTCGCCCGGCGGCTGCAGGAAGTCCTCGGCCTGCGTGCCTGGCGGGTAGACCAGCCGGGCGAGGCGGCGTTGCAACGGCCATGTCAACAAGCCGAGCGACAATGATGCGCGCAATGGATTCGTCAATTTCATTCGCAGGCAGCGGAAGCTTGCGCGGACCGGCGAGAATGCGCGCGGCTTGCCGCATCTCCGCCTGGGCATCGGGAGGTACGAGTGTCATGCGACTGCAGGACATTCGATGTCGAGCTGCACAAATAAATTTTCAGGGGTGGAAATCAATGGAGTCAAGGTTGGCGCGTAGCTCGCGCCTGCGTCGCTGGCGTGCGCAAGCATTGCGCATCGCCGTGTCCTGGGGGCTGTCATCGCTGGCGATGGCGGCGTCGGTGCCGTGGACGCCGAGCGCCACGGCACGTCATGCCATCGAGGTGCTGGTCGACGACGGCGGCTTGCCGCTGACGGTGAGCCAATGGCCATTGCCGCGCGATGCGGTGCAACGGGCGCTCGACACGCTGCCCGCCGAGCTGCCGCCCAAGCTGGATGCCGCGCGGGCGCTGGTTCGCGCCGAACTGAGCGCCCAGCGGTCGATCCGCGTCGGAGTGACCTTGCGCGAGCGCAAGGACGCGCTGGCGGGGTTCGGCGACGACGCGACGCCGGGCAGCAGCCTGCAGGTGCGCAGCGCCGAACTCGACGGCCCGCACCTTGCGATGCAGATCGGCGGCCGGCTCGACCCGGTCGCGGATTCGGGCCGGGATCGTGCGACGCCGCGTCTCGACGACAGTGCCGTCGCGGTCGATGCCTTCGGCATCCAGGCCCAGGCCTGGGCGCATCGCTCGTGGTGGGGTCCGGGCTGGCAAAGCGCGCTGCCATTGGGCAACAACGCCCCGGCGCTCGACGGTGTCGGATTCCAGCGCACGGAGGTCTTGCCGTCGGAGTCGCCCTGGCTGTCCTGGCTGGGCCCCTGGAACACGGATTTCTTCGTCGCACGTACGGAAGGCGAGCCGACAGGCCCGGGCAGCAATTCCTTGGTGTCCGGCTGGCGCGTGACCGCGCGTCCGCTGCCGCTGGTGGAGATCGGCCTGACACGCATGGTGCAGTTCGGCGGCACCGGCCACCCCGAGACGCTGGGCAGCTTTCTCCGAGGCGTCGTCGGCGCTCACGCCAATGCGCAGACGGTCGGCGCCCAGAGTCGCGATTCCGGCAATGGACTGGCGGGCGCGGACGTGCGGGTCCGCTGTCCCGCCGGGCTGCCCTGCGCGGGCTACGTACAGATCATCGGCGAGGACGATCGCAAGCACTTGCCGTACAAGTACCTGGAACTCGTGGGCACCGAGGTGTGGTCGGCCGACGGCACGATGCGGTTCTATGTCGAGGCGGCCGAGATCGGCTGTCGCGACACCTGGCGCGGGCCGACCGTTCCGCGTTGCGCGTACCGCAACTATGCCTACCCGGGCGGCTTCACGAACGGCAACCGTTGGCTGGGCGCCGGAATCGGCTCCGACGGAAAGCTGCTGACGCTGGGCTGGGTCGATTCCGAATGGGACAGCGCCGTGCGGCTGGATTACGGTCACATCGGATCGAACATCGACACCTTCGGGCCGCCGATCGCGCCGACCGACCCGGTCTGGGTTCTCTCTGCGCGCAAGGGCTGGCATGTCGGTTCGACGAGCCTGACGCCCGAGTTCGACTGGATGCGGGTCGCGACGCCCGAGGGCGTGCACGTCTCACCGCGGTTCGGCATCGAAATGAGCACCACGCTCGACGACCTCGGCGGCGCCTCGCCGCGCAGGTTCGCCGACGCGCTGGCCGCCGAGAGCCCGGCGACGACACGCCTGCTGGCTGCCGCGGCGTTGATCGGCGGCTCGGTGGTGTTCGACCGCGCCGCCGCGAGCTACGTGAACGAGCATCACAACGAGCCCTCGCTGAAGGTGCTTCGCCAGGTGGGCACCGCCCTGCCGTTCGCCGAGCTCGGCCTGGCCGGCACCGCCTGGCTGACCCGCGAAGGCAGCCGCGACGGCAACGTCGCGCTGGCCAGCGTCGAAGCTGGCCTGACCTCGGTGGCGCTGTCGGAGGCCCTCAAGCTGGCAGTCGACCGCTCGCGCCCCAGCGAAGACCGCGGCGCGTCGGACTTCGGGCACGAGAAGCGCTCCGACAGTTCGTTCCCGTCGCTGCACACGGCGCTGGCCTGGAGCGTCCTCACGCCCGTCGCGCAACGCTACGACGCCCCGTGGCTGTACGGTGTCGCGGCGCTGACCAACGTCGGCCGCGTGGCGGGCCGTGACCACTGGTTGTCCGACACCGTCGCCGGCTCCGTGCTGGGCTACGTCGTGGGCGACTGGTTCGGCAAGCGGGCGGATGCCGGCGCACCGGCGACGACCGTGATGCTCGTGCCGCACGGCGCCGTCATGTCGACGACGTTCCGCTGAAGGATCACCCCAGCAGGCTGAACACGGCCGGCACGCGATCGGGCAATTCGACCTGCGCGGCCTTCCATTGGGCCGCCGTCTTGCACAGCGACCAGCCGTCCGCCAGCGTCAGCCCGCAGCTGATCGCCAGGCGCGTCGTCGGCTGCAGCACTTCCAGCGCGGCCTCCAGCATCACGGCGTTGCGGTAGGGCGTCTCGATGAAGACCTGCGTCTGCTGCAGGCGCTTGGACGTCGCCTCGAGTTCGCGCAGGCGCGCGCGGCGCGGGTTGACGTCGGTCTGCAGGTAGCCGTGGAACACGAAGCTCTGGCCGTTGAGGCCGCTGGCCGCGATCGCCAGCGTGATCGAGCTGGGGCCGCTGAGCGCGATGACGGGGATGCCCAGGTCGTGCGCCGCCTCGACGAGCAGGGCGCCAGGATCGGCGACCCCGGGCAGGCCGGCCTCGCTGAGCAGCCCGATATCGGCGCCGGTGGTCGCGGGCAGCAGCAGCATCTCCCACGGCGACGCGCGGGCCGTCTCGGGCTTGGCCGGCCCGCTGCCGCCCTTGGCCGGCTTGCCGGGAATCACGCGTTGCGGCCCCTTGGGCGTGCGCGGCAGTTCGGAGATCAGCGTCTGCTGCAGCGGCTGCGCCAGCGGCGCGATCTTGTTGACCCGATTGAGGAACGCGCGCGCGCTGCGGGCGTCCTCCACCACCCAGTGCAGCAGCTTGCTGGCCTGGGTGATCACGCCGCCGGCGAGGACGTCGGTCAGCGGCACCTCCTCCGCGCCGAGATCGAGTGCGTTGGGCATCAGCAGCAGGCGGCCGAGGGCTTGGGTCATGTCGGGGATCCGTTCGGGGAAAGAGATCGGGCGCGCAGCGGGTCGAGCCCGGCGGCGCGCAGCAGGGCGCAGGTCGTGATCAGGGGCAAGCCGATCAGCGCGGTGGGGTCGTCGGACTCGATCGCCTCGAGCAGCGCGATGCCCAGCGTCTCGCACTTGGCGCTGCCGGCGCAGTCGTAGGGCTGCTCGGTGCGCAGGTAGAACTCGATCTCGGCGTCGCCGAGCGTGCGAAAGCGCACCGGCACCGGCACGCGCCGCACCTCGGCGAAGCCGGTCGCCGCGCGCACCACGGCCAGCGCGGTCTGGAACACGATGGTGCGGCCGCTCATCGTGCGCAGTTGTGCGACGGCGCGCTCGTGGTCGCCGGGCTTGCCGATCGCCGCGCCGTCGACGTCGGCCACCTGGTCGGCGCCGATCACGACGGCGTCGGGAAATCGGGCGCTCAGCGCGCGCGCCTTCGCGAGCGCGAGGCGTTCGGCGAGCGCCGACGGCGCCTCGCCGGGCAGCGGGGTCTCGTCGGTTTCGGGCGACAGCGCCTGGAACGGGATGCGCAGGCGCTCCAGCAACTCGCGGCGGTAGCGCGACGTCGACGCCAGGATCAACTCGGGTTCTTGGGACATGCGGGATTGTCGCCTGCTGCGATGGCCGCCGACGCAGGTCTAGAATCGTTTCATGAGCTCACCCGCCCTCGATCCGCTGCGTCTGCATGTCGCCAACTTCGCTGCCGATGCACAGGAGGCCGAGGGCGACTGGGCGATCGCCGAGTTGCCTCGGCTGGCCGACAGCGAATGTCCGTCCGATGCCGGCTCTCCGTTGAAGGCGGCCAAGGGCGATGCGCCGAAACTGCCGCCGCGTTCTGCCGGCGACCTCACGCGCCGCGTGTACTGGCGCGCGGTCGGATCGACGCGCCCGGTGGGCGGCGAGCAACAGATCTGGCTGCACCTGCTGGCCGACGCCGACGTCATCCTGCAGTGCCAGCGCTGCCTGCTGCCGCTGGACGAGGCGGCGCACGTCGACCGCCACTTCCGCTTCGTGGCCGACGAGGACGCCGCCGCGGCGCTCGACGACGAGATCGAGGACGAAGTCCTTGCGCTGCCGAAGACGCTCAACCTGCGCGACCTGGTCGAAGACGAGATGCTGCTCGCGCTGCCGCTGGTGCCGCGCCACGATGTCTGCCCGGAGGCGATCCCCATGCAGTTCGGCGACGTCGAGGAGGTCGAGGAAAAGGCCAACCCGTTCGCCAGCCTCGCGCTGCTGCGCAAGGACAAGGACGGCGACGGCGGCCCCGACATCGTCTGAACTACGTGGGATGGCCATGGCTTATTCACGTCCGGCCGGCGCGGACGCTCGTATAATGGACGAATCGCCGGGTTAACTGAACAACTTGTGGGGCGATTCACAAATTCCACTAAAGCGTTCGCCGGGCACTGCGCGCAAAGACGGCCGAACGCGATTTCTTCTGAACTCGCGCATCTGGAGCTTTGACACGTGGCGAATGATTTCCTTTTCACCTCCGAATCCGTTTCGGAAGGTCACCCGGACAAGGTAGCCGACCAGATCTCGGACGCGATCCTCGACGCGATCTTCGAGCAGGATCCGCTCTCCCGCGTCGCTGCCGAGACGCTGTGCAACACGGGCCTCGTGGTGCTGGCCGGCGAGATCACCACGCAGGCCAACGTCGACTACATCCAGGTCGCGCGCGACACCATCAAGCGCATCGGCTACGACAACACCGAGTACGGCATCGACTACAAGGGCTGCGCGGTGCTCGTCGCCTACGACAAGCAGAGCAACGACATCGCGCAAGGCGTCGACCGCGCGAGCGACGACTACCTGAACCTGGGTGCCGGCGACCAGGGCCTGATGTTCGGCTACGCCTGCGACGAGACGCCCGAGCTGATGCCCGCGCCGATCTACTACGCGCACCGCCTCGTCGAACGCCAGGCGCAGCTGCGCAAGGACGGTCGCCTGCCGTTCCTGCGTCCCGATGCCAAGAGCCAGGTCACGATGCGCTACGTCGACGGCAAGCCGCACTCGATCGACACGGTCGTGCTGTCGAGCCAGCATGCGCCCGAGATGAGCGACGGCGCGAAGATGAAGCCCGAGTTCGTCGAGGCCGTGATCGAGGAGATCATCAAGCCGGTGCTGCCCAAGGAATGGCTCAAGGAGACGCGCTTCCTGGTCAACCCCACCGGCCGCTTCGTCATCGGCGGCCCGCAGGGCGACTGCGGCCTGACCGGGCGCAAGATCATCGTCGACACCTACGGCGGCGCCTGCCCGCACGGCGGCGGCGCGTTCTCGGGCAAGGATCCGACCAAGGTCGACCGCTCGGCCGCCTACGCGGCGCGCTACGTGGCCAAGAACATCGTCAAGGCCGGGCTGGCGCGCCAGTGCCAGATCCAGGTGGCGTACGCCATCGGCGTGGCCAAGCCGATGAACGTGACGGTCTACACCGAAGGCACCGGCATCATCCCCGACGACAGGATCGCCGAGCTGGTCAACGAGCTGTTCGACCTGCGCCCGAAGGGCATCATCCAGATGCTGGACCTGCTGCGCCCGATCTACCAGAAGACCGCCGCCTACGGCCACTTCGGCCGCGAGGAACCGGAATTCTCGTGGGAGCGTACCGACAAGGTGCAGGCCCTGCGCGACGCCGCCGGCTTGAAGTAAGGCGAGGCCGGGCCCCACGCGGCCCGGTTGGCGATGACTTGGCGCCTGGCTCCAAAGGCGCTATAATCGCAGGCTTTCCCCAATCTTTGCCCGGCTGCTGCATTGGTTTCGCAGTGTCGGTTCATGTGGCAAGCGCTGCAGCAAGGGCATGGGTTCACAGAACGGCTGCTGGCGTCAGCAGCGTTCCCAGGAGTATCGAAATGGCTGTCCAGCAAAACAAGAAGTCGCCCTCGAAGCGCGGCATGCACCGTTCGCACAATGCGCTGACGACCCCGGGCACGGCGATCGAAGCCACCACGGGCGAAGTGCACCTGCGCCACCACATCAGCCCGACCGGCTTCTATCGTGGCCGCAAGGTCCTGAAGACCAAGGCCGACGCCTGATCTTCCTGGCCGCTGCGACTCGTCGCGGCCTGGACGCACGGCCCTTTTCCGAGCGTCGACCCACTCGTCAGCACCTCGCTTCGCAGCGTCCTTCGCCCTCCTGGGCGATGACGCGGCTCGGCTGTTTCCGATGCGCAGCGGGGTCATTCGGGTTGTCATGTGGCCGTCCGACGTGTGCGTCTGCTATGGTCCTTGGATTGCTGGAATTTGATCGGCCTAACCGATCCCGACTGTGATTCATCCTGTACCTCTGACACCCCGAACGCGCGTTCGCCTGGCGGTGGACTGCATGGGCGGCGACCACGGCCCGTCCGTCACGTTGCCGGCCTGCAAGGCGTTCCTCGACAGTCACGCCGATGCCGAGTTGCTGCTGGTCGGCAGCCCGGGTGCGCTGGCGCCTGCCACCGACTGGCCGCGCTGCACGCTGATCACCGCGAGCCAGGTCGTCACGATGGACGACACGGTCGAGACGGCGCTGCGCCGCAAGCGCGATTCGTCGATGCGGGTCGCGATCGAACAGCTCAAGGTGAACGAGGCCGGCAACGTCGCCGCCGACGTCTGCGTCTCGGCCGGCAACACCGGCGCGCTGATGGCCGTGTCGCGCTACCTGCTCAAGACGATGGACGGCATCGACCGTCCGGCGATCGCCGCGTTCATGCCCAACATGAAGGACCAGTACACCTGCGTCCTCGATCTCGGCGCGAACGTCGATTGCAGCGCCGAGCACCTGCTGCAGTTCGCCGTGATGGGCGGCGCGCTCGTCACGGCCACCGAAGGCCGCGCGGAGCCGGTCGTCGGCCTGCTCAACATCGGCGAGGAAGTGATCAAGGGCAGCGAGGTGATCAAGCGCGCAGGCGAACTGCTGCGCACGGTCGCCGCGCAGGGCCACCTCAACTACTTCGGCAACGTCGAGGGCGACGACATCTTCAAGGGCACGGCCGACGTCGTGGTCTGCGACGGCTTCGTCGGCAACGTCGCGTTGAAGAGCAACGAAGGCGTGGCCAAGATGATGAAGGCCATGATCCGCCAAGAATTCGAGCGCAGCTTCTTCACCAAGCTCGCCGCGCTCGTGGCCATGCCGGTGCTGCGCCGCTTCCAGGCCCGCGTCGATCCGCGCCGCTACAACGGCGCCGCGCTGCTGGGCCTGAAGGGCCTCGTGTTCAAGAGCCACGGCGGCGCCGATGCGTTCTCGTTCGGCCAGGCACTGATCCGCGCCCACGACGCGGCGCGCAATCGCCTGCTCGACGGCGTGCACGACGCCATCGTCGACACGATGCAGGCGCTGCCGCCCACCGGCGGCGAATCGGTTCCTCAAGCCGCATGACCGCCGCAGCATCGCCTGAAGGTGCCAGCCTGCAAGCTCGCACTGGGGAGTACTCTCAAATTACCGCCCGCCATTCCCGTATCGCCGGCACCGGCAGCGACCTGCCGCCGCTGCGCCTGACGAACGACGACCTGGTCGAGATGCTCGCCAAGCGCGGCGTCGAGACGTCCGACCAATGGATCGTCGAGCGCACCGGCATCCGCGCGCGCCACTTCGTGGCCGACGACGTGCACGCCAGCGACCTCGCCACCGCCGCGGCGCAGCGCGCGCTGGACGCCGCCGGCTGCTCGGCCGCGGACATCGACCTGATCATCGTCGCCACGTCCACGCCCGACATGGTGTTCCCGTCGACGGCCAGCATCGTGCAGCGCAAGCTGGGCTCGTTCGGCTGCGCCGCGTTCGACGTCCAGGCCGTGTGCTCGGGCTTCATCTACGCACTGAGCGTGGCCGACGCGATGATCAAGGCCGGCAGCGCCAACCGGGCGCTGGTGATCGGCTCGGAGGTGTTCTCGCGCCTGCTCGACTTCGACGACCGCACCACCTGCGTGCTGTTCGGCGACGGCGCGGGCGCGGTCGTGCTCGAGGCGAGCGACAAGCCGGGCGTCGTCGCCACCAAGTTGCACGCCGACGGCCGCCACCTCGAGATCCTGTGCACGCCGGGCACCGTCAACGGCGGCAAGGTCTTCGGCGATCCGCTGCTGAAGATGGACGGCCCGGCCGTGTTCAAGCTGGCCGTGGGCGTGCTGGGCGATGTCGCCAACGAAGTGCTCGAGCTGGCCGGACGCACCACTTCCGATGTCGATTGGCTCGTGCCGCACCAGGCGAACATCCGTATCATGCAGAGCACGGCCCGCAAGCTGAAGTTGCCAGCGGACCGCGTGGTGGTGACGGTGGCCGAGCACGGCAACACCTCGGCCGCCTCGATTCCGCTGGCGCTCGACGTCGCGATCCGCTCTGGCCAGATCCAGCGCGGGCAGCGACTGCTCCTTGAAGGCGTCGGCGGCGGCTTCACATGGGGTGCAGCATTGGTCGACTACTGAGCCATTCCCCGAGAGACAGGCGGCGCGGCATTTGCCCGCCTCGCCACTGACGAGAACAACAAGATTTCCGATTCCATGACTGCATTCGCATTCGTCTTCCCCGGCCAGGGCTCGCAGAGCGTCGGCATGCTCGACGCCTGGGGCGACCACCCGGCCGTTCTTTCCACGCTTCAGGAGGCCTCCGCGGCGCTCGGCGAGGACGTGGGCCGCCTGATCCACGACGGCCCCAAGGAACAACTGGACCTCACCACCAACACGCAGCCGGTCATGCTGATCGCCGGCATCGCGGCCTATCGCGCCTGGTGCGCCGAGGGCGGCGCGACGCCGGCCGCGGTGGCGGGCCACTCGCTGGGCGAATACGCGGCGCTGGTGGCCGCCGGCGTGCTGACGCTGGCCGACGCGTTGCCGCTGGTGCGCCTGCGCGCGCAGCTGATGCAGGACGCCGTGCCCGTCGGCGCCGGCGCGATGGCCGCGATCCTGGGCCTCGATGCGCAAGCCGTGCGCGACGGCTGCCTGGCCGCGGCGCGAGCCAGCGGCGAGGTCGTCGAGGCGGTCAACTTCAACGATCCGAAGCAGACGGTCATCGCCGGCAGCAAGGCCGGCGTCGACAAGGCCTGCGAGATGCTCAAGGCCGCCGGCGCGAAGCGCGCGCTGCTGCTGGCGGTGTCCGCGCCGTTCCACTCCAGCCTGATGAAGCCGGCGGCCGATGGCCTGCGGGTCGCGCTGGAGAAAGTCACGCTGCACGCGCCCGCGATTCCGGTCGTCAACAACGTCGACGTCGCCACGCCGGCCGACGCGGCCGCGATCCGCGACGCGCTGGTGCGCCAGGCCGCGAGCCCGGTGCGCTGGGTCGAGGTCGTGCAGTCGCTCAAGGCGCGCGGCACGACGCACGTCATCGAATGCGGCCCGGGCAAGGCGCTCTCCGGCATGGTCAAGCGCATCGACGCCGAGCTCGTCACGGGCACCATCCACGACCCGGCCTCGCTGGCCGAAGCGAAGGGGCTGCTGGCATGAGCGATCTCAACGACGGCAACGTGCAGACGGCTCTGGTCACCGGCGCCTCGCGCGGCATCGGCCGCGCGATCGCGCAGGAACTCGCGGCGCGCGGCTTCCGCGTCATCGGCACCGCCACCAGCGACGCCGGCGCGCAGGCGATCACCGAGGCGCTGGCGGGCCACTCCGGCTGCAAGGGCGTCAAGCTCGACGTCAACGACGGCCCTGGCGTCACCGCGCTGGTCGACGGCATCGTCAAGGAATACGGCGGCGTGCACGTGCTGGTCAACAACGCCGGCATCACGCGCGACGGCCTGGCCATGCGCATGAAGGACGACGACTGGGACGCGGTGCACGACACCAACCTGAAGTCGGTCTTCCGCATGGCGCGCGAGGTGATGCGTCCAATGATGAAGCAGCGCTTCGGGCGCATCATCAACATCACGTCGGTCGTGGGTGCCAGCGGCAATCCCGGCCAGGCCAACTACGCCGCCGCCAAGGCCGGCGTCGCGGGCATGACGCGCGCGCTGGCGCGCGAGCTGGGCAGCCGCAACATCACCGTCAACTGCGTCGCGCCGGGTTTCATCGAGACCGACATGACCGACGTGCTGCCCGAGGCCCAGAAGGCCGCGCTGCTGCAGCAGATCCCGCTGAACCGCCTCGGCAAGCCCGAGGAGATCGCGCAGGCGGTGGCGTTCCTGGCCTCGCGCGAGGCCGGCTACATCACGGGTACCGAGCTGCACGTCAACGGCGGCATGTACATGAATTGAGCGGATTGCCGTATCGGCCGCAAGGCCGGTTCGGCCGTCTGGTGTTCTGGGCAAGTAGAATCCGCCCGTTTTTACGCAAACCTCCCGGAGGAGTGTCATGAGCGATATCGAAGCACGAGTCAAGAAAATCATTGCCGAACAACTCGGCGTTCCCGAAGCCGACGTGGCCAACGACAAGGCCTTCGTGGCCGACCTGGGCGCGGACTCGCTCGACACCGTCGAACTGGTGATGGCGCTCGAAGACGAGTTCAGCATCGAGATCCCCGACGAAGAAGCCGAGAAGATCACGACGGTTCAATTGGCGATCGACTACGCCAAGGCCCACGCGAAAGCCTGATCAAGTCATGAGTCGTCGTCGCGTCGTCGTCACCGGACTGGGTCTGGTCTGTCCCACGGGCAACACCGTGGCAGAAGGGTGGGCCAACATCAAGGCCGGCCGGTCGGGCATTGCCACGATCACCAAGTTCGATGCCAGCGCCTTCGCCTGTCATTTCGCGGGCGAGGTGAAGGGCTTCAATGTCGAGGACTACATCCCCGGCAAGGACGCCCGTCACATGGATACCTTCATCCATTTCGGCGTGGCGGCGGCGCTGCAGGCGATCAAGGACGCGGGTCTCAAGACCGGCGACCAGCTTTCCGAACACGAAGGCGACCGCATCGGCGTCCTGATGGGCGCCGGCATCGGCGGCCTGCCGGAAATCGAACACACGCAGACCGAATACGCGAACCGCGGCCCGCGCCGCATCTCGCCGTTCTTCGTGCCGGCCTCGATCATCAACATGATCTCGGGCCACGTGTCGATCTACTGCGGCTTCCGCGGCCCGAACCTCGGGCTGGTGACAGCCTGCACGACGGGCCTGCATTCGATCGGCATGGCCGGTCGGATGATCGAATACGGCGATGCCGACGTGATGATCGCCGGCGGCGCGGAATCCACCGTGTCGCCGCTGGGCATCGGCGGCTTCGCGTCGGCGCGCGCGCTGTCCACGCGCAACGACGATCCCGCCGCCGCCTCCCGGCCGTGGGACAAGGAACGCGACGGCTTCGTCCTGGGCGAGGGCGCAGGCGCGCTCGTGCTCGAGGAGTACGAACACGCCAAGGCGCGCGGCGCCACGATCTACGCCGAGCTCGCGGGCTTCGGCATGAGCGGCGACGCGTACCACATGACGGCGCCCAACGTCGACGGCCCGAACCGCTCGATGCGCGCGGCACTCGACAACGCCGGCATCAACGCCGACCAGGTCGACTACCTCAACGCGCACGGCACCTCCACGCCGCTGGGCGACCTGAACGAGACCAACGCCATCAAGAAGGCGTTCGGCGGCCACGCGAAGAAGCTGGCCATCAGCTCCACCAAGTCGATGACCGGCCACCTGCTGGGCGGCGCCGGCGGCATCGAGTCGGTGTTCACCGTGCTCGCACTGCGCGAGCAGGTCGCTCCGCCGACCATCAACCTGGTCAATCCCGACCCGGAATGCGATCTCGACTACTGCCCCAACACGGCACGCGAGATGAAGATCGACTACGCGGTCAAGAACAACTTCGGCTTCGGCGGCACCAACGGAACCCTGGTGTTCCGCAAGGTCTGACCGTTTCCGTCGCCACCCCGATCCGGCGAGCGATGCGCGCGCCGCCTCCCGTCGAGTTCACGAGCGCGCTCGGGCGTGCCTGGCGTGCGACCTTGTCGCTGCTCGTCGGCGCTTCCGTCGCCGTGCCGCTCGCGTGGGGACTTCCTTATTTCGCGGCTCGCTGGGGTAGCACGCGGCCAGGCGCCTTCTTCGAGGCGCTCGCCAATCCGGTCGTGCAGGCTGCAATCGCGATCTGGATCGCCGCGATGGCGGTCGCCGTCTTCTGGCTGGCGCGCCGCGGCTCGATGACGGGTGAGCGCACGCTCCGCTGGGACGGGCGGGATTGGGTGCTGGCCGGCGACACACAGGGCCGGCCCGACCAGCGTGGCGACGCCGCGCTGATGCTCGATCTCGGCCCGTGGATGCTCGTGCGCTTCCTGCCGTACGCGGCGGCGAGCCAGGGCGCCGCCACCTGGCTGCCGCTGACCGTCGCCGGCGACCTGGCGCGCTGGGCCGCGCTGCGCGGCGCGCTGTGGAACTGGCGCGCCGGACGCGGGGATGCACGTCCATGACGATGCTCAATCCCGATCCGGACGCCGCGCTGGTCGAGCGCGTCAAGCAGGGCGACGTGCGCGCCTTCGAGATGCTGGTCGTCAAGTACCAGCGCCGCATCGAGCGCCTGATCGGCCGCATGGTGCGCGACGTCGACCTCGTCGCCGACATCGCCCAGGAGACCTTCATCCGCGCCTACCGCGCGCTGCCGCAGTTCCGTGCCGAGAGCGCGTTCTACACCTGGCTCTACCGGATCGCCGTCAACACCGCCAAGAAGGCGCTGGTCGACATGAAGCGCGATCCCGTGATGACTCACACGGCATTGCAAGGCGCGGACGACGACGATGAAACTTACCGGGGCGGAATGGAACCAACCGACGGCGAGACGCCCGAGGCCATTCTCGCCAGCAAGGAAATCGCCGCGACCGTGAATGCGGCGATCGCCGCGTTGTCGGAGGATCTGCGCCAGGCCATCACGCTGCGCGAGATCGAAGGCCTCAGCTACGAAGAGATTTCGGACGTGATGAATTGCCCGATCGGTACGGTGCGCTCGCGCATCTTCCGCGCCCGCGAGGCCATTGCCGAGCGGCTGCGACCCTTGCTCGACACCCGCGACGGCAATCGCTGGTAAGTGCACACTACGCCGCCTGAACGACGCCATGAATTGTTTTGTACTCCAGACTGCCACCCGGCGAACCGATGACCCGTTGCGAGGTTTGAATGTCACAGCCTGATAGCGATCGTTCCCTTTCCGAATCCAACCGCCGCATCCTCTCGGCGCTCGCCGATGGCGATGCCACCGACAGCGAAGCCAGCCGCGCCTTCCAGGCCTGGCGCGACGACGCCGACGCACGTTCGTCCTGGCACACGTACCAGCTGATCGGCGACGTGCTGCGCAGCGACGACCTGGCCGTCGAGCCGGCGGCCGACGAGGCCTTCCTCGTCGCGTTGCGGGCCCGCCTGGCCGACGAACCGGTGGTGCTGGCGCCGCAGCCGCGCGTCGAGGCCGAACCGGTCGCGCTGCCCGCGGCCGCGAATGCCTCCACCGCGGCGGCCCGTTCGCGCGGCCGCTGGCAAGGCCCGATGGCGATGGCCGCCGGTTTCCTGGCGGTGATCGGCGTGCTCAATGTCGCCGGCCCGTTCAAGCATGGCAGCGGTCCGCAGCTGGCGTCGAACGCCGCATCCGCCCCGGTGCTGGCTTCGGCCACGTCCGTCAACAACAGCGGCGTCGCCACGGACCCGCAGACCATCGCCCAGAGCAAGGCCGCGGCCGACCAGCTCGCGCCGTATCTGGCGGCGCACCGCCAGTCGGCAATCAGTGGCCCGTTCCAGATGCCCGGCAGCGACATCCGCAACGCTTCCCTGGTGCAGCCCGCGCAGTGATGGAGCGGGTGCTGACCACGGGCCTGCGCCTGCCCGCGCTCCCGCGTGTACGCGTCGCGCCCGCGCGCGACACGCTGGCGCGCGTGTCACGCTTCTCGGGCGCGCTGGTGTGCGCCGCCGCTCTCAGCGCCGGCCCGGCGCGCGCGCAGTCGCAGAAGCCGCCCGCGCCGCCGCTGTCCACGGCCAGCGGCGAAAGCGCCGGCGACCTGCGCGGCTGGCTCATGCGCATCCACGACGCGGCCGCGCACAGCAGCTACGTCGGCACGATGGTCAACAGCACCGGCACCAGCGTCGTCAGCATGCGCGTGGGGCACTACTACGAAGGCAAGAACACGCTGGAGCGCATCGACGCGCTCGATGGCGAGCCGCGTTCGATGCTGCGCATCAACGACGAGACGCGCACGCTGTGGCCGCGCTATCACGTCGCGGTGATCGAGCCGGTCGACCCGCGTGCGTCGTTCCCGTCGCTGGTCAGCGGCAGCGAGAAGCACATCCCCGATTTCTACGAGCTGCACGTCCAGCCGATGGAACGCATCGCCGGCCACGACGCCGACCGCCTGCTGCTGAAGGCGCGCGACGACAGCCGCTTCGACCACGTGATCTGGGCCGACCACGCCACCGGCCTGCTGCTGCGCGTCGACGTGCAGGTGGCCGGCCGCACGCTGGAGTCGTCCGGCTTCTCCGACGTCAACATCGGCGTCAAGCCCGATGCGGCGGCGGTCTATGCCGAACTGCATCGCGCCGACGGCTATCACGTCGTCAAGCCGGCGATCGAACACACCAGGCTCGACGCCGAGGGCTGGGTCATGCAGGCGGGGATGCTGCCTGCCGGTTTCCAGGCCCTCGATTGCGTGCGCCGCGCGCTCGACATGCCCGGCGAGACGGGCGTGCAGGCCAAGGTGCTGCAGGCCATCTGGTCGGACGGCATCACGCACGTGTCGCTGTTCATCGAACCGTTCCAGCCGCAGCGCCATCGCAGCGAGGGCTTGACGGTGATCGGCGCCACGCACACGCTCACGCGTCGCGTCAACGACATGTGGCTGACCGCTGTCGGCGACGTGCCGCCCGCGGCCCTCGACCAGTTCGTTCGCGCCCTGGAACGCAAACAGTGAGAATCCGTGGACGGGCGCCGCATAAGGCGCGCGTCCACAATACCGAACCCCCGTTCCGGAGCCATCGCTCGATGTCCAAGCCCAACGTCCCCCAAGCCATCTCCGCCGCGCTGGCGTTCGCCACCGTGCTCGGAGCTGCGCTCCCGCTGACGTCGTGGGCCGAGGCCACGCCGGCGCCGGTGCCCGTGCACGCGCCCGACACCGCCATCCGCGGCCTGCCCGACTTCACGGGCCTGGTCGAGACGGTGGGCCCGGCGGTGGTCAACATCCGCACCAACATCAAGCCGAAGGCGGCCGGCCCCGACACCTCGCTGCAGGCGCAGATGCAGCAGCTGATCGAGGAATACATCCGCCGCCACGGCGGTCGCGGCGGCCGCGGCGCGCCGGGCGCTCCCGGCGGCAACAACGACCAGCCGGACGACGACGACCAGCCCGAGCAGGGCTACATCGGCTCGGGCTTCATGCTGTCGCCGGACGGCTACGTGCTGACCAACGCGCACGTGGTCGAGGGCGCCGACGAGGTCACCGTCACGCTGACCGACAAGCGCGAGTTCAAGGCCAAGATCATCGGCAGCGACCAGCGCACCGACGTCGCGCTGCTCAAGATCGAGGCCACCGGCCTGCCCTTCGTCAAGATCGGCAGCGTCGACCGCCTGAAGGTCGGCGAGTGGGTGATCGCCATCGGCTCGCCGTTCGGCCTCGAGAGCACCGTCACCGCGGGCATCGTCAGCGCCAAGCAGCGCGAGACCGGCGACTACCTGCAGCTGCTGCAGACCGACGTCGCGATCAACCCGGGCAACTCCGGCGGTCCGCTGATCAACATGCGCGGCGAGGTCGTGGGCATCAACTCGCAGATCCTCAGCCCGTCGGGCACCAGCGCGGGCATCTCGCTGGCGATCCCGATCGACGAGGCGATCCGCGTGTCCGACCAGCTGCGCGCGAGCGGGCACGTCACGCGCGGGCGCATCGGCGTGCAGATCGGCGCGGTGTCCAAGCAGGTCGCCGAGACGCTGGGCCTGGGCAAGCCTGTCGGCGCGCTCGTCGAGGGGGTGCAGGCCGGCCTGCCGGCGGAGAAGGCCGGCATCGAGGCGGGCGACATCATCACCCAGGTGCAGGGCAAGACGGTGGAGCGCTTCTCCGACCTGCCGCGCCTGGTGGGCATGGTCAAGCCCGGCGACAAGGTCAAGCTGGAGGTGTTCCACGACGGCAAGCTGAAGGACGTCACCGCCGACGTGATCGACTTCGGGCCGGAGACCCCGCCGACGCTGGCCGACGCCGTGCCGGACGTCAGCGCCAACACCAAGGCGACGCTGGGCCTGAAGGTCACCGACCTGGACGACGCCGACCGCACGCGCCTGCACATCAAGGGCGGCGTGCGCGTCGACAGCGTCGAAGGCGCGGGCGCGCGCGCAGGCCTGCAGGAGGGCGACGTCATCCTGCAGATCGGCAACGTGCAGGTGACGTCGTCCAAGCAGTTCATCGCGACGGTGGCCAAGCTGGACAAGACCAAGGCCATCGCGGTGCTGGTGCGTCGCGGCGATTCGGCCAATTACCTCGTGATCCGTCCGAGCAAGTAAAATCCCTGATTCGGTGGACTGACACGCGTCAGCTCCGCCCCCGGCCCGGCTCGTTCGCGCCACGCGAACGTCCGGGCCGCGTCCATTTCCGGAGTCCGCCAGCGTGCGCGGCTTCGCACCTCTTTCGCATTTCTTTCGCAGGTCACCCAGATGGCACAGTACGTTTTCACGATGAATCGCCTCGGCAAGATCGTCCCGCCGAAGCGAGAGATCCTCAAGGGCGTGTCCCTGAGCTTCTTCCCCGGCGCCAAGATCGGCGTGCTCGGCCTGAACGGCTCGGGCAAGTCCACGCTGCTGAAGATCATGGCCGGCGTCGACAAGGACTTCGAGGGCGAAGCCACGCCGATGCCGGGCCTCAACATCGGCTACCTGCCGCAGGAACCGCAGTTGGATCCCGCGCAGACCGTGCGCGAGTCGGTCGAAGAAGGCATGGGCGGCGTGCTGGCCGCCAAGAAGCGCCTCGACGAGGTCTACGTCGAGTACGGCCTCGAGGACGCCGACTTCGACAAGCTCGCCGCCGAACAGGCCGAGCTCGAGGCCATCATCTCGTCGGCCGGCTCCGAGAACGTCGAGCACCAGCTCGAGATCGCGGCCGACGCGCTGCGCCTGCCGGCGTGGGAGGCCGTCGTCGGCAACCTGTCCGGCGGCGAGAAGCGCCGCGTCGCGCTGTGCCGACTGCTGCTGTCCAAGCCGGACATGCTGCTGCTCGACGAACCGACCAACCACCTGGACGCCGAGTCCGTCGACTGGCTCGAGCAGTTCCTGCAGCGCTTCAGCGGCACCGTCGTGGCCATCACCCACGATCGCTACTTCCTCGACAACGCCGCCGAGTGGATCCTGGAACTGGATCGCGGCCGTGGCATCCCGTACAAGGGCAACTACTCCGAGTGGCTGCTGCAGAAGGAAACGCGCCTGGAGCAGGAGCAGAAGACCGAGGACGCCCGCACCAAGGCGATGAAGAAGGAACTCGAGTGGGTGCGTTCGAACCCGAAGGGGCGCCAGGCCAAGAGCAAGGCCCGCATGGCGCGCTTCGAGGAACTGTCGGACTTCGACTACCAGAAGCGCAACGAGACCAACGAGATCTTCATCCCCGTGGCCGACCGCCTGGGCCATGAGGTCATCGAGTTCACCAACGTCAGCAAGGGCTTCGGCGATCGCCAGCTGATCGACAACCTCAGCTTCAAGGTGCCCGCGGGCGCCATCGTCGGCATCATCGGCCCGAACGGCGCCGGCAAGTCGACGCTGTTCCGCATGATCTCCGGCAAGGAGCAGCCGGACTCGGGCACGGTGGCGATCGGCAAGACGGTCAAGATGGCCTTCGTCGACCAGACGCGCGACGACCTGGAAGACGCGAAGACGGTGTGGCAGGACGTGTCCGGCGGCCTCGACAACCTCACGGTGGGCAAGTTCGTGATGCCCAGCCGCGCCTACATCGGCCGCTTCAACTTCAAGGGCAACGACCAGCAGAAGCTCGTCGGCAACCTGTCCGGCGGCGAGCGCGGCCGCCTGCACCTGGCCAAGACGCTGATCCAGGGCGGCAACGTCCTGATGCTCGACGAACCGTCGAACGACCTCGACGTCGAAACGCTGCGCGCGCTGGAAGACGCGCTGCTCGAATTCGCGGGCTCCATCATGGTCATCAGCCACGACCGCTGGTTCCTCGACCGCATCGCCACGCACATCCTGGCGTGCGAAGGCGACTCGCAGTGGACGTTCTTCGACGGCAACTACCAGGAGTACGAAGCCGACAAGAAGAAGCGCCTCGGCGAGGAAGGCGCGCGTCCGAAGCGCGTGCGCTACAAGGCGCTCAAGTAAGACGTTCGCCTCGCTCGGCAACGAAAGGGCCGCCCGCCGAGGCGGCCTTTTTCATGCTCGATCGAGGCGCAGCGACACGCCGGTCACGAACGGCGTGTCGTTCTTCTTCAGCCCTTCGCCGGGCTGGCTGTCATGGCGCTGCGACAGCGTGGCGGCCAGGGCTGGCCATGCAAAAAGCCGCCCGAGGGCGGCTTTCTTCATTGCGAAAGCGCGGCGCGCACCGGCGCCGCGGATTCCCGGCCGATCAGCGCAGCTTGATTTCCTTGTACAGGACGTGCTTGCGCGCCTTCGGATCGAACTTCATGAATTCGAGCTTTTCAGGCGTCGTCTTCTTGTTCTTGTTCGTGGTGTAGAAGTGACCCGTACCCGCGGTCGACTCCAGCTTGATCTTTTCGCGTCCACCCTTGGCTGCCATGGTGTATCTCTCCAGTGATGATTAAAGAGCGCCCTTGGCGCGCAGGTCGGCGAGGACGGCGTCGATGCCGTTCTTGTCGATCAGGCGCAGCGCGGCCGTCGAAATACGCAGGCGGACGAAGCGGTTCTCGCTCTCGACCCAGATGCGGCGGCTCTGCAGGTTCGGCAGGAAGCGGCGCTTCGTACGGTTGTTGGCGTGGGAAACATTGTTTCCCGTCATCGGGTGCTTACCCGTCACTTGACAGACACGAGCCATGAAGCTCTCCTTGATTGGATACCGCGCGCCCAATGCGCGTCGGGCTGGAGAGCATGCGCTTTCGCCAAAAGGGCGGCATGACTCCAAGGGAACCCAAGATTCTACGCTGAAAATCCCGGTAGCGCCACTTTCCGGGGTTTCAGCTCAGCGATTCCAGGTAGCGCTGCGCATCCAGCGCGGCCATGCAGCCCGTGCCGGCCGAGGTGATCGCCTGGCGGTAGACGTGATCCTGCACGTCGCCGGCGGCGAAGATGCCCGGGATGCTGGTCTGCGTGGCGAAGCCCTCGTTGCCCGACTTGGTGATGAGGTAGCCGTCCTTCATCGCGAGGTGGCCCTCGAAGATCGTCGTGTTCGGATGGTGGCCGATGGCGATGAAGCAGCCCTTGACCTTCAGCTCGGCAAAGGCCTCGCCCTCGACCGACTTCGTGCGCACGCCGGTGACGCCGGTGGCGTCGCCCAGCACTTCGTCGAGCGTCTGGTCCAGGTGCAGCTGCATCGTGCCCTTGGCGACGCGATCCATCATCTTGTCGATCAGGATGGGCTCGGCGCGGAACTTGGCGCGTCGATGGATGACGTGCACTTTCTTGGCGATGTTGGACAGGTACAGCGCCTCCTCGACGGCCGTGTTGCCGCCGCCGACCACGCAGACTTCCTCGCCGCGGTAGAAGAAGCCGTCGCAGGTGGCGCAGCCGCTGACGCCGCGGCCCATGAATGCCTCCTCGGAGGGCAGCCCCAGGTACTTGGCCGAGGCGCCGGTCGCCAGGATCAGCGCGTCGCAGGTGTACACGCCCGAATCGCCAGTCAACTTGAAAGGGCGACGGCTGAAGTCGACCTTGTTGATGTGGTCGAACACGATCCTGGTATCGAAACGTTCCGCATGCGCCAGGAAGCGGGCCATCAGGTCGGGCCCCTGGACGCCGGCGACGTCGGAGGGCCAGTTGTCCACCTCGGTGGTGGTCATCAGCTGGCCGCCCTGGGCCAGGCCGGTGATCAGCATCGGTTTCAGGTTCGCGCGGGCCGCATACAGCGCAGCGGTATATCCGGCCGGGCCGGAGCCGAGAATCAGCACCTGTGCGTGGTTGGAGGGGTTCTCAGAGTTACTCATTACGGGTGCGGGCTCGGAAATTGCGAAATGGACGGCACAATGTCACACGACAAACTGCATCCGTGATTGTAGGGATGCCGGCCGGCCCCCGCCGTCGGCATGCGGAGCAGGGCTCATCGTTCCAAGGGATTTGCGAAAGGTTTTTGAATGTCGATGCTCTCGAATCTGGACCTGATCCGACGCGTTCCGCTCTTCTCGATGCTGACGACCGATCAGGCACGTGTGGTGGCGGATGGCGTCGTCAAGCGCCGCTTCCGGCGCGGCGAACTGGTCGTCGAGCAGGGCAAGAAGAGCAACGCGCTCTTCATCCTGCTCAGTGGCCGCGCCCGCGTCACCACGTCCGATCCTCGCGGCCGCGAGGTGATCCTGGCAGTGCTCAACGCCGGCGACTACGTCGGCGAGATGAGCCTGATCGACAACGAACCCCACTCCGCCACGGTGCGCTGCGAACTGCAGTGCGACGTGCTGATCCTGGGCCGCGCCGAATTCGCGCGCTGCCTGCCCGAGAACTCGAGCCTGTCGTACGCGATCATGCGCGGCCTGGTCACGCGCCTGCGCAGCGCCGACCGCCAGATCGAATCGCTCGCGCTGCTCGATGTCTACGGCCGCGTCGCCCGCACGCTGCTGGACATGGCCGAGGACGTCGAAGGCGAGAAGGTCATCAAGTCCAAGGTCTCGCGCCAGGACATGGCCAAGATCGTCGGCGCGTCGCGCGAGATGGTCAGCCGTGTCATGAAGGATCTCGAGGAGCGCGGCATCATCGAGACGCAGGAAGACGGATCGCTGAAGATCCAAAACAGGAAGGCCTGACCGAGGTCTCGGCCGAGAAGGTGATGTTGCTTTGAGTCTGGCTCTACCGAAGTTCTCGGCGTTCTCGCGCACGACCACCGAACCGGCCGCGCCGGTGCCGCGCTCCGTCTGGCGCCAGCGCGTGGCCGCGCTGGTCGGCCTGGTGGCGTGGGCCGGCGTCGCGCTGTCGCTGGCCACGCATCGCCTCAGCGATCCGGGCTTCACCACGTCGGGCGACGGCGGGCCGGTGCTGAACCTGCTCGGGCGTCCCGGCGCGATGCTGTCGGACATCCTGCTGCTGGCGCTCGGCGGGTCGGTGTCGTGGCTGCCGCTGGTGGGCCTGCTGCAGGCCTTGCGCAACCTCGCGCGCGGGTCGCGCGCGCTCGCGGGCGTGAGCGAGGACGACTTCCCCGAGCCGCGCTGGCCGCGGCTGCGTTTCTGGGGCGGGCTCGTGCTGCTGCTGTGCGCCAGCACGGCGCTCGAATGGACGCGGCTCTACACGCGCGAGTCGACGATGCCCGGTGGCCACTCGGGCGGCATCCTGGGCTATTTCCTCGGGCCGCTGTCGATGCACTACCTCGGCTTCCTGGGTTCGGGCGTGCTGTGGATCGCGCTGCTGGTGCTGGGCATGTCGGGCGCGTTGCGCTTCTCGTGGGTGCGCCTGGCCGACGGCATCGGCGGCTGGATCGACGGCCGCCGCGAGCACCGTGCCGTCGCGCGCGAGCGTGCCGAGGACGAGCGCATCGGCGAGATGGCGCTGCGCGAACGCGAGCAGCAGGCCGACGAGATCCGCATCGAGGACGTGCTGCACGCGCCCATCGTGATCGAGCCCGAGATCGTGCAGGTGGTCGAATCCAAGCGCGTGCAGCGCGAGCGCCAGAAGCCGCTGTTCGTCGAGCTGCACGACAACAAGCTGCCGCAGGTCGACCTGCTCGACGCCGCGCCCACGCGCGTCGAGCAGACGGTCACGCCCGAGTCGCTGGAGATGACCAGCCGCATGATCGAGAAGAAGCTCGGCGACTTCGGCGTCGTCGTGCACGTCGTCGCGGCGCAGCCCGGCCCGGTCATCACGCGCTACGAGATCGAGCCGGCCACCGGCGTCAAGGGCTCGCAGATCGTCAACCTCGCCAAGGATCTCGCGCGCTCGCTGAGCCTGGTCAGCATCCGCGTGGTCGAGACGATCCCCGGCAAGACGACGATGGCGCTCGAGCTGCCCAACGCGCGCCGGCAGATGATCAAGCTGTCGGAGATCCTCGGCTCCAACGTCTACAACGAGGCGAGCTCGATGCTGACGATCGCGCTCGGCAAGGACATCGTCGGCAACCCGGTCGTGGCCGACCTCGCGAAGATGCCGCACTGCCTCGTGGCCGGCACCACCGGCTCGGGCAAGTCGGTGGGCATCAACGCGATGATCCTGTCGCTGTTGTACAAGGCCGAGGGCAAGGACGTCCGCCTGATCCTGATCGACCCGAAGATGCTCGAGATGAGCGTCTACGAGGACATCCCGCACCTGCTGTGCCCGGTCGTCACCGACATGAAGCAGGCCGGCAACGCGCTCAGCTGGTGCGTCAACGAGATGGAGCGCCGCTACAAGCTCATGTCCAAGATGGGCGTGCGCAATCTCGCGGGCTACAACAAGAAGATCGACGACGCGAAGGAGCGCGGCGAGCTGCTGCCGAACCCGTTCAGCCTGACGCCGGAATCGCCCGAGCCGCAGGAACGGCTGCCCTTCATCGTCGTCGTGATCGACGAGCTGGCCGACCTGATGATGGTGGTCGGCAAGAAGGTGGAAGAGCTGATCGCGCGCCTCGCGCAGAAGGCGCGTGCGGCCGGCATCCACCTGGTGCTCGCGACGCAGCGCCCGAGCGTGGACGTCATCACCGGCCTGATCAAGGCCAACATCCCGACGCGCCTGTCGTTCCAGGTCTCCAGCAAGATCGACAGCCGCACCATCCTCGACCAGATGGGCGCCGAGGCGCTGCTGGGTCAGGGCGACATGCTGTACCTGACGCCCGGCGGCGGCGTGCCGGTGCGCGTGCACGGGGCGTTCGTCAGCGACGACGAGGTGCATCGCGTGGTCGAGTACCTGAAGTCGCAGGCGCCCGCGAACTACATCGAGGGCATCCTCGAGGGTGGCGTGATGGACGAAGACCTTGCGGCCGGCGAGGGCGGCGGGTCAGCCGATGCGGAGGCTGATCCGTTGTATGACCAGGCGGTGTCGGTGGTGCTGCAGAACAAGCGGGCCTCGATCTCGCTCGTGCAGCGCCATTTGCGCATCGGCTACAACCGCGCGGCCCGATTGCTCGAGCAGATGGAGCAGTCGGGGCTGGTGTCCAGCATGTCCGGATCCGGCAACCGCGAGATCCTGGTCCCCAAACGAGACGAATGATGACGACCGTGTTCCCGAAGTCCCTGCGTGCCCTGACCGTGGCGGCGCTGTCCCTCGCCTGCGCGAGCGCGTTCGCCACCGCCACCGACGAACTGCGCGACTTCGTCAGGACCGTGAAGTCCGGCAAGTCGACGTTCACGCAGACCGTCACGTCGCCCAACGGCAAGCAGAAGCTGTCCAACGGCAGCTTCGAGTTCGAGCGCCCGAACCGCTTCCGTTTCGTCTACGAGAAGCCGTATGCGCAGACGGTGGTCGGCGACGGTACCAAGGTCTGGATCTACGACCCCGACCTGAACCAGGCCTCGTCGCGCAAGGTCGGCGACGCGCTCGCCAACACCCCGGCCGCGCTGATCGTGTCCAACGACATCGACAAGGTCTTCACGCTGGCCGACCAGCCTTCGAAGGACGGCCTCGACTGGGTGCTCGCGACACCGAAGCAGGGCGAAGGCACCGTGCGCTCGCTGAAGGTCGGTTTCAGGAACCACGCGCTCGCGCAGCTCGAGATCGACGACAGCTTCGGCCAGCGCTCGCTGATCGTGTTCAACGCGTTCGAGGCGAATGCGAAGCTGCCCGCGGATACGTTCGTGTTCGTGCCGCCGAAGGGGGCGGACGTCGCGGAGCAGTAGGGCGTCGCCCAAAGAAAACGGCCGCCTGGTTACCCAAGGCGGCCTTCGAACCCTTCGAGGAAATTGTCCGAGGTCCAGGCGCGGTGAGGACGCGCCGTTCCTTCGCCCCGGATCAGCACATCAGTGCATCATCGGTTCGTCCATCAGGCCCATGTCGGGCGCGGTCATCATCTGTTCGATGTCCATCAGGATCAGCATGCGTTCGGCGTCGCCGCTCTTGATCGTGCCCAGGCCGGTGATGTAGGCCGCCTCGATGGCGCCGTTGAATTCCGGGGCCGGCTTGATGGCGTCGCCACCGAGCTCGAGCACGTCCGACACCGAATCCACCACCATGCCCACCGTGCGGTTGGCGATGTTCAGGATGATGACGACGGTGAAGCTGTTGTACTGGACGTCCGACAGGCCGAAGCGCAGGCGCATGTCGACGATCGGGACGATCACGCCGCGCAGGTTGACGACGCCCTTGATGAAATGGGCGGCGTTGGCGATGCGGGTCGGGTTCTCGTAGCCGCGGATCTCCTGCACCTTCAGGATGTCGATGCCGTATTCCTCGGCGCCGAGCTTGAACGACAGGTATTCGCGCGGCGCGCCGTGCACGGCCGAGGAGGCCGCCTGCGCGACGTTGCGGTTTTCGTTGGCGTTGATGGCGCTCATGGGTGCGGTTGCTCCTTGCTACGGGACTTTTGCCTCGCGACCCTGATCGTGAACCCGGGCCGCGTCGATGCCATGCAGTGTGGCGCCGCAGCGGCCCGCCGAATGCCCGAAAAGACCGCCGCGATGCCGCCAATTCGGTAATTGGGCACGCCTTCCGGCGCCGCGTGCGGCCGAGTCGGCGCTCGCGGCCGCTGTAGGATCGATGGGAACCATGGCCGATCTCTTCTCCACCAAACCCGTCCCGCCGCTGGCCGAGCTGATGCGTCCGCAGACGCTGGACGACGTCGTCGGCCAGCGCCACCTGCTCGGCCCGGGCAAGCCGCTGCGGCTGGCCTTCGAGTCGCGCAAGCTGCACTCGTTCATCCTCTGGGGGCCGCCTGGCGTCGGCAAGACCACGCTGGGCCGGCTGGCCGCCAAGGTGACCAACAGCCACTTCATCGCGATCTCGGCGGTGCTGGCCGGCATCAAGGACATCCGCGCCGCGATCGACGACGCCCAGGAGGCGCTCGATCGCGAGGGCCGTTCGACGGTCGTGTTCGTCGACGAGATCCACTCGTTCAACAAGACCCAGCAGGACGCGCTGCTGCCGCACGTCGAGTCGGGCCTGCTGACGCTGATCGGCGGCACGACCGAGCATCCCGGCATGCAGGTGACCAACGCGCTGCTGTCGCGGGCGCAGGTCTACAACCTGCAGCCGCTGTCGCAGGACGACTTCAACGAGCTCTACGAACGGGCGCGCCAGCATCTGCCGGCGGTGGCGGTCGATGCGGACGCGCTCGCGCTGCTGGGCGGCTACGCCGACGGCGACGGGCGGCGCTTCCTGAACCTGCTGGAGCAGGTGAGCAACGCCGCGGTCGGCGCGGGCCTCGCGCACGTGGATGCGGCCTTCGCGGCGTCGGCGACGAGCCCGTCGCTGCGGCGCGCCGACAAGAGCGGCGATTCGTACTACGAGCAGATCTCGGCGTTCCACAAGTCGGTACGCGGCTCGCAGCCGGACGCCGCGCTGTACTGGCTCGCGCGCATGATCGACGGCGGCGTCGACCCGCGCCAGGTCACGCGCCGCATGATCGCCATCGCCAGCGAGGACATCGGCAACGCCGACCCGCGCGCGCTGCAACTGGCGATGAACGCGGCCGAGGCCGTCGACCGCCTGGGCCTGCCCGAGTGCGAGCTGGCGCTGGCGCAGGTCACCACCTATCTGGCGTCGGCGCCGAAGTCCAACGCGTCCTACCTGGCGTGGAAGCAGGCCAAGGACTTCGTCCAGCGCGATGGCACCCGGGCCGTGCCGATCCACCTGCGCAACGCGCCCAGCAAGCTGATGAAGCAGATGGGCTACGGCAAGGAATATCGCTACGCGCACGACGAGCCGAACGCCTACGCCGCCGGCGCGAGCTGGTTTCCCGACGACGTCGAGCCCCAGCGCTGGTACCACCCGGCGCCGCGCGGCATGGAGATCAAGATCGGCGAGAAGCTGGCGGCGCTGCGGGCGCTGGACGACGAGGCCAAAGAGTGAGCCGCGGCACCGCATAGGTGCCAGTGCACCGTCGGAAGGCGCGTCCGGGCGACCGCTTGTGCGGGATGACTTCCGTGCACCGATACGCTGTTGCAAGCCGTCGATACTTTCGCGGACCGCTCCGCTTCAACTTGAAGACAGCGTTTCGTCGACATGCCCCCGCGGCCGCCAGGGCCTGCGACGAGCAACTGTCGGCCGCATGGCGCGAATCGCGCGTCGCGACGAACAAAGCTCGCGCATCGCCTCGATGAATAGTGGCTCGTTCGGTTTGTCGCGGGTAAGTCCGTCCGCTTCCACGGCAGGGCACTCCTAGAATCCCGCCAACGAGCAGGGGTTGTCGACGTCTGTCATCGGGCTGCCATACGCGCGCCCGATGGCCGGGTTCTTGCAACGCCAGCACGTGCCGCATGCGGGTATTGCCCGTGGCGGCTTGCCTTGCGCATCCCGATGCTCAAGGCGTGAGAGCCGCGCACCACTTCGGTGGCGTCGTGGCGGTGGACGACCAGGAGACCCCCTGATGGATATCTTTCTGCAGCAGATGATCAACGGCCTGGTGCTCGGGAGCATGTATGCGCTCGTGGCACTCGGCTACACGATGGTTTACGGCATCGTCAACCTGATCAACTTCGCCCACGGCGAAGTGTTGATGGTGGGAGCGCTCACCAGCTGGTCGGTGACGGTCTGGCTCGGGCCGCTGGGCATGCCCGGCTGGCTGCTGCTGCTGATCGCGCTGCTGTGCGCGGTGGTCGTGTGCTCGGTGCTGAACTTCACCATCGAGAAGATCGCCTACCGCCCGCTGCGCAACGCGCCGCGCCTGGCGCCGCTGATCACCGCGATGGGCATGAGCCTGCTGCTGCAGACGCTGGCGATGATCATCTGGAAGCCGAACTACAAGTCGTATCCGACGCTGCTGCCGCGCGATCCGATCTTCATCGGCGGCGCGGTCACCAACTTCACGCAGATCACCATCATCGTGGTGACGGCGATCACGCTGGGGGGCCTGATGTGGCTCGTCAACAAGACCAAGCTGGGCCGCGCGATGCGCGCCACCGCGGAGAACCCGCGGGTGGCGGCGCTGATGGGCGTGCGTCCCGACAACGTCATCTCCGCCACCTTCGTGATCGGCGCCGCGCTGGCCGCGCTGGCCGGCGTGATGTGGGCGTCCAACTACGGCTCGGTGCAGCACACGATGGGCTTCCTGCCGGGCCTGAAGGCCTTCACGGCGGCCGTCTTCGGCGGCATCGGCAACCTGGCCGGCGCGATGGTGGGCGGCATCCTGCTGGGCATCATCGAGTCGCTCGGCTCGGGCTACATCGGCGACATCACCGGCGGCGTCCTGGGCTCCAACTACCAGGACATCTTCGCCTTCATCGTGCTGATCCTCGTGCTCACGCTGCGCCCGAAGGGCCTGCTCGGCGAACGCGTGGCCGATCGCGCCTGAACCCCGGAGAACCCACATGATGAAGAACAAGTTTGCCCTCTTCGTGGCCGGTGCGATCGCGCTGCTGATCCTGCCGTTGTTCGCGCAGTACTTCGGCAACGGCTGGGTGCGGATCCTCGACTCCGCGCTGCTGTACATGATGCTGGCCCTCGGCCTGAACATCGTCGTCGGCTACGCCGGCCTGTTGGACCTCGGCTACGTCGCGTTCTACGCGGTCGGCGCCTACATGTTCGGCCTGCTCGCATCGCCGCACCTGACCGACACCTTCGACTGGTTCAAGAACACGTTCCAGCACGGCCTGCATGCGCCGATCTGGCTCGTCATCCCGCTCGGGGCGCTGGTGGCGGGAACCTTCGGCGTGCTGCTGGGCGCGCCCACGTTGCGGCTGCGCGGCGACTACCTGGCCATCGTCACGCTGGGCTTCGGGGAAATCATCCGCGTGTTCCTGAACAACCTCGACGCGCCGGTCAACATCACCAACGGCCCGAAGGGCATCGACACGATCGACTCGATCAAGTTCTTCGGGGTCGACCTGGGCAAGGACCACACGCTGTTCGGCGTCGAGTTCCACTCGGTGACGATGTACTACTACCTGTTCGTCGCGCTGGTGATCTTCGCGGTGCTGATCTGCTACCGCCTCGAGCGCTCGCGCATCGGGCGGGCGTGGATGGCGATCCGCGAGGACGAGATCGCGGCCAAGGCGATGGGCATCAACACGCGCAACCTCAAGCTGCTCGCGTTCGGCATGGGCGCCACCTTCGGCGGCGTGTCGGGCGTGATGTTCGGCGCGTTCCAGGGCTTCGTGTCGCCGGAGTCGTTCTCGCTGGCGGAGTCGGTGATGATCGTCGCGATGGTCGTCGTCGGCGGCATCGGCCACATCCCCGGCGTGCTGCTCGGCGCGCTGCTGCTGTCGGCGCTGCCCGAGGTGCTGCGCTACGTCGCGGGGCCGCTGCAGGAGGCCACCGGCGGGCGTCTCGACGCGTCGATCCTGCGCCAGCTGCTGATCGCGCTGGCGATGATCGGCGTGATGCTCTCGCGTCCGCGCGGCCTGTGGCCGTCGCCCGAGCACGGCAAGGCCGCGCCCACGCCCGTTCCCGTCAAGTAAGAACAAAGAGGGACTCCACACACCATGAGCAACGCAGTTCTCCAGGTCAACGGCGTGTCCAAGCGCTTCGGCGGCCTCCAGGCGCTGTCGGACGTCGGCATCACCATCAACGCCGGCCAGGTCTACGGCCTGATCGGCCCCAACGGCGCCGGCAAGACCACCTTCTTCAACGTCATCACCGGCCTGTACACGCCCGACGCCGGCAGCTTCATGCTGGGCGGCGCCCCCTACCAGCCGACCGCCGTGCACGAGGTCGCCAAGACCGGCATCGCACGCACCTTCCAGAACATCCGCCTGTTCGCGGAGATGACCGCCATCGAGAACGTGATGGTCGGCCGCCACGTGCGCACCCACTCGGGCCTGATCGGCGCGGTCTTCCGCACGCCGGGCTTCAAGGCCGAGGAGGCCGCGATCCGCGCGCGCTCGCAGGAGCTGCTCGACTACGTCGGCATCGGCCGCTTCACCGACTACAAGGCACGCACGCTGTCCTACGGCGACCAGCGCCGGCTCGAGATCGCGCGCGCGCTGGCCACCGATCCGAAGCTGATCGCGCTCGACGAGCCCGCCGCCGGCATGAACGCCACCGAGAAAATGGTGCTGCGCGAGCTGATCGACCGCATCCGCAACGACGGCCGCACGATCCTGCTGATCGAGCACGACGTGAAGCTGGTGATGGGCCTGTGCGACCGCGTGACCGTGCTCGATTACGGCAAGCAGATCGCCGAAGGCACGCCTGCGGAGGTGCAGGGCAACGAGAAGGTGATCGAGGCTTACCTCGGCGCCGGCCACAAGCCGCATTGAGGGAGCCCGAGCAAATGGCAAACATATTGTTGGAAGTCGAAAACCTGCGCGTCGCCTACGGCGGCATCCAGGCTGTCAAGGGCGTCAACTTCAAGGTCGTCGAAGGCGAGCTCGTCAGCCTGATCGGCGCCAACGGCGCCGGCAAGACGACCACGCTGAAGGCCGTCACCGGCATCCAGCCGATCGCCGCCGGCGACATCAAGTTCCTCGGCAAGTCCATCGTCGGCCAGGGCGCCTGGAACCTCGTCAAGCAAGGCCTGGTGATGGTGCCGGAGGGCCGCGGCACCTTCACGCGCATGACCATCACCGAGAACCTGCTGATGGGCGCGCACGTGCGCAAGGACGCCGAGGTGCAGGCCGACATCGACAAGGTCTTCACGACGTTCCCGCGCCTGAAGGAGCGCGCGACGCAGCTCGCCGGCACGATGTCCGGCGGCGAGCAGCAGATGCTGGCGATGGGCCGCGCGCTGATGGCGCGCCCGAAGGTGCTGCTGCTGGACGAGCCGTCGATGGGCCTGTCGCCGATCATGGTCGACAAGATCTTCGAGGTGATCGAGGCCATCCACAAGCAGGGCACCACGGTGCTGCTGGTGGAGCAGAACGCCAGCCGCGCGCTGAGCATCGCCAATCGCGGCTACGTGATGGAGTCGGGCGAGGTCACGATGGACGGCGCGGCCGACATGCTGCTCAACGACCCGAAGGTGCGCGCGGCTTACCTGGGCGAGTGATCGCGGCGCGCATGGCGCGAATGCGCCGTTGGGGGCGTCGCTTTCCACCCCGGCGTCGCCAGCCTGATCGCGGCGTTCTGATTCAGGAGCAGGCGCCGGACAACCCGCAGCCCGCCATCAGCGTGGCGAACGGCGCCACCACCACCGCCAGCGCGGCCACGACCAGTGCGGTCGCGCGCGCGTGACGCGCGGACACTCCCGCGCGCGCGAGCGATTGCCCGGACGCCACGCACACCGCATCGGGCAGCCCGATGAACAGCGGCAGGGGCGCCCAACCGACCGCGTGGCCCAGCACCCGGCGCCAGCCGCCCGGAGCGGCCGGCGGCGGCACGAAGCCCAGCGTGCACAGCGCGACGCAGGCCGCGATGACGAGCAGCGCGACGACGAACCCCAGGCGCCGGCGCTCGGCGACGGCCCATTCCGACAGCGGCCACAGCGCCGCGATCGCGAAGACCTCGGCGCCTATCGTCAGCGCGAGCAGGAAGTCCTTGGCGGAGACGTGCATCGTCGGGCGTTCAGGCGCCGTGCTTGTCCGCTTCCGACGTGAAGCTGTCGGCGTAGAACTCGTCCTCGGGCAGGCCGCATTGCGCGACGAAGTCGCGCTGCGCCGACTCCACCATGATGGGCGCGCCGCAGGCGTAGACCTGGTGGCCCGACAGGTCCGGATGGTCGGCCATCACCGCCTGGTGGACGAAGCCGGTGCGTCCGCTCCACACGTCTTCCTCCGCCGGCTCCGACAGCACCGGCACGTATTCCAGCTGCGGCAGCAACTGCTTCGCCTCGGCGATCCAGTCGGCAAGGTAGATGTCGGACAGCCGGCGCGCGCCCCAGTACAGCCGCACCGGGCGGATGCTGCCCAGGTGATGCAGCTGCTCGATCAGCGCCTTGATCGGCGCGAAGCCGGTGCCCGAGGCCAGCAGCACGATGGGCTTGTCGCTCTCCTCGCGCAGGAAGAAGCTGCCGAACGGGCCTTCCATGCGCAGGATGTCCTTCTCCTTCATCGCGGAGAACACGTGGTCGGTGAACTTGCCGCCGGGCATGTGGCGCAGGTGCAGCTCGATGGACGCGGGCGTGCCGAGGTTGTGCGGCGCGTTGGCCATCGAGTAGCTGCGGCGCGCGCCGTCGCGCAGGATGAACTCGACGTACTGGCCGGCGCGATAGCGGAACGGCTGCGTCGCCGGCAGCTGCACGCGGATGACCGCGACGTCGCTCGAAGGACGCGCGATGCTCAGCACGCGGCCGGGCATCTTGCTGATCGGGTATTCGCCGGCGCCCACCACCATGCGCGCCTCGACGACGCAATCGGTCTGCGGCGTGGCGCAGCAGGTCAGGATCAGGCCGGCGGCCTCCTCGGCCTCGGACAGCGCCTTGGGTTGGTGCGCGCCGTGGAGGACGCGGCCGTCCTTGAGCTTGCTCTTGCATGAGCCGCAGGCGCCGTCGCGGCAGCCGTAGGGCAGGCCGACACCGGCACGGATCGCGGCCGACAGGATGGTCTCGTCGCGCGCGACGTCGAAGGCCCGCTCGGCGGGATGGAGGGTGACGGTGAAGGTCATGTTCTGGGGCGACGGACGCCGGATTCGCGGTGGGTGCGCGGCGGCACCGAATGTCGGATTATCCCGCGCCCCACGGTTATCGCCCTAGACTGGGAACATGTCCGACCACGCGACGCCTCTCGAACCGCAGCTGAGCCTGCGCTCGTACAGCGGCGAGCAGACCGTGCACTCGCACGACCACGCGCAGGTGCTCTTTGCGTGGCGCGGCCGCATGGACATCGAGATCGCCTCGTCCGCCGACTTCTCGGACAACTCCTGCGGCCTGATCATCCCGGCCGGCGTGACGCACGCGTACGCGGCCTCGCCCGACCTGCGCATGGTGGTGATCGACGTGCCGCCGCGACGCGGGCTGGATCGCGCGCGCCGCTTCGCCGTCACGCCGGCCGTGCGCGAACTCGCGGCCGGCGCGCGCGCCGGCCAGTTGCTCGACGCGATCCTGCAGACGCCGCGCGTCGGCGTGCGCCGCGGCATCGCGCTCGACAGCCTGCGCGCATCGCTTGCCGGCGCGCTGCACGAGCCGTGGACGACCGCGCGCATGGCCGAACGCTGCCTGCTGAGCCCGCAGCGCTTCCACGCGCGCCTGCTGGAGCTGACCGGCCTCGCGCCGCAGGCCTGGCTGCGCACGCTGCGGCTGGACGAGGCGCAGCGCCTGCTGCGGCGCGGCCTGACGCTGGAGGCCGCCGCCGCGCGCGTCGGCTATGGCTCGGCCAGCGCGCTGGCGCATGCGATGCGGCGCGATCGCGAGGTCGGGGCGCGCGATTTGCGGACCTGACGAAGTCGAGAGTCCCGCGACAAAAGCGCCGCGCGCCTGCGTCACGATGGACGCATGAAGACCGCCTCCTGGCCGGGCATCGTCCTGGCGCTTTCCGCCGCCGTGCTGTGGGGCACGACGGGCACCGCGCAGCACTTCGCGCCGTCGCGCGTGTCGCCGTACTGGATCGGCGCGCTGCGGCTCGCGATCGCGGCCGCCTGCTTCGCGTTGCTGGTCGCGTCCACCGAGCGCGGGAGCGCGAGGCGCGCGCCCGGCCTCTGGCGACGCCAGCTGCTCGCGGGTGCGGCCATCGCCGTCTACAACCTCGCGTTCTTCGCCGGCGTGCGGCTGGCCGGCGTCGCGGTGGGCACGACCATCGCGATCGGCAGCGGGCCGCTGTTCGCCGGCGCGCTGCAGGCGCTGGTCACGCGTCGGCCGCCGGTGGCGCTGTGGTGGCTGGGCACGGGCCTCGCGATCGGCGGCGGCGCGGCCATCGCGCTGGGCAGCGGCGGCGTCGCGCCCACCGACTTCAGCGGCCTCGCGCTGTGCCTGGCCGCGGGCTTGTCGTACGCGGTCTACACGTTGACGGCCAAGTCGCTGGCGACGCATGCCTCGCCCGCCCGTGCGAGCCTGTGGGTGTTCGGAACGGCCGCGGTCATCGCGCTGCCGGCGGCTTGGCTGATCGCGCCGTCCGGCGGTGCCGATCTCGTCGCCGCGGGCAGCCGCGGCTGGCTGGTCGTCGCGTGGCTGGGCGTGGTGGCGACGGGCGTGTCGTACCTGCTGTTCAGCAGCGCGCTGCGCTTCATCTCGGCCGCGACCGGCGTCGCGCTCGCCCTCGGCGAGCCGCTGACCGCGTTCACGCTGGCGGTGCTGGTGCTGGGCGAGCCGCTGCGCGCGAGCGGGCTCGCGGGCATCGCGTTGATCCTGGCCGGACTCGCGTTGGTGATCCGTTCCGAGCGCTGACAATGCAGGCCTGATGGCACGCCAATCCTCCCTCATGATCATCGGCTGCGGCGACGTCGGCCTGCGCGTCGTGCGCGCGCTGGGCGGCCGGCTGCGCGTGTTCGCGTTGACGTCGTCGCCGACGCGCCGCGATGCGCTGCGCGCGGTCGGCGTGATGCCGCTGGTGGGCGATCTCGACGACGCCGCGACGCTCGGTCGGCTCGCCGGACTGGCCGACGCGGTGCTGTACCTCGCGCCGCCGCCGACGTCCGGCCACGCCGACCCGCGGCTGCGCGCGCTGCTGGCCGCGCTGAGCCGGCGCACGCGGCCCGCGCGCGTCGTCTATGCCAGCACGACCGGCGTCTACGGCGATTGCAAGGGTGATCGGGTGACCGAGACGCGCCCGCTGAACGCGACGACCGATCGCGCGCGCCGCCGCGTCGACGCCGAGTCGCGCCTGCGCGCTTGGGGCCGCGCGACGGGCGCGCGCGTGACGACGCTGCGCATCCCCGGCATCTACGCGAGCGACCGCGCGGGCGGCGATCCGCGCGAGCGCGTGCGCCGCGGCACGCCGGTGCTGGCGGCCGAGGACGACGGCTACACCAACCACATCCACGCCGACGACCTCGCGCGCGCCTGCATCGCGGCGCTGTGGCGCGGGCGGCCGCAGCGCGTCGTGCAGGTGTGCGACGACTCGGACATGAAGACGGGCGACTACTACGACCTCGTCGCCGACCTGGGCGGCCTGGCGCGCCCCGCGCGCGTGACGCGCGAGCAGGCGGACGAGCACTTCAGCGCCGCGCAGTGGAGTTTTCTCAACGAGTCGCGCCGGCTGTCCAACGAACGCATGAAGCGCGAGCTGCGGCTCGCGCTGAAATGGCCCACGGTGCGCGAGGGCCTGGGCGGCTAGTGTCGTGAGTGGGAAATTCGTCGAATAGGTCGCGAGCGAAGAAACGACGTTGCCGAATCCTGTCCAAAACGGTCGCAGACCAGGCGCGCCCGCGACGCGATGCTGGTTGGCCTCGCTAGCGGGCGCAACGACGGCTTCGGCCGTTTTGGGCGGGATTCTTCAGCGAATTTCTCACTCGCGACACTAGCGGCTCAGTGCACGCGCCGGATGTGCGACGGCGGCTTCTTGCGCTTGAACGACGGCGGCCGCCAGCGCCAGTACAGGATCATCAGGTAGCCGCCCAGCGCGCCGCCGAACTGCGCGACCTGGCTGATCCAGGCGCCGGTGCCGTTGAACATCTGCCCGATCATCACGATGACCGCCAGGCCCACGAACACCCACACGGCGGTGCGCATTGTCACCTCGGCCACCATGTACAACATGATGCGCTGGTGCGGGAACAGGATCCCGAACGCGACCAGCATGCCGAAGGTGATGCTGGAGGTGGTTGCCAGCGGCACAAAGGTACCGATGACGAAGGTGAGCAACGCATAGACCGCGGCGGCCGCCACGGTGCAGGCCAGCAGGAACTGGATGTAGCGCCGCGTGCCCCAGATCTCCTCCAGCCGGCTGCCGAAGAAGTACAGCATCAGCATGTTGAAGAACCAGGACAGGGGGTCGAGTTGCACGAACGGATAGGTGACGACCTGCCAGGGCCAGAAGCCCGACATCACCGGGAACTGCGCCAGCCACTGCTGTTCGAGTGCGCCCAGCGGCCGGATCGCGACGCCCAGGAACATCAGGACGCTGCAGGCGATCAGCAGGGCTCGAGTGATGGGCGGCGGCAATTGCAGGGGCATGGCTGAACAGGGCAGTGATCGCCCAGTGTGCCATGGGCTTGCGAACCAGCGCCTGGCCCGTGTCGCGCCGGGCCGAATTGCGCCACGTATGCGTGTAGTTTCAGCGCTCGCCGACGACCACGTCCGCCAGCTGCTCGCCGCTGCCGCGATGCACGCGCAGCTTCAGGTGGTCGCCGGGCTTGATGTTGTCCATCAGCTCCGAGAGCTTGGCGCCCGGCGTGCCCGCGATGGGCAGGTCGTTGGCGGCGACGATCTCGTCGCCGGCAAGCAGCCCGGCCTTCTCGGCCGGAAGGCCCGGCTTGACCGCGGTGATCGTCACCTTCTTCAACGTCGTGCTGAAGAAGCCGTCCGTCTCGACGGCCAGGCTGAATCCGATGGAGGGCTTGCCGGCGGCCTGCGCGGCGAGGGCGAGGAGGGCGGTGCAGGCGAACGCGAGCAACGGGCGGGTGCGCAGGATGGTCATGGGCGGGTGGTCGGAGCGAGACCGCATGGTATCGGAACTCGTCGCGGGCACCGAGCCCTGACTTGTTCAGGAACTCGGCTCTTCGCGCGGTTCCTTCTTCGCGGCCTGCGCCGAGCTCCAGAGCGAGCCGGGATTCACGCGATCCGGATAGAGCGCCAGCATTTGCTCGTACAGATCGCGCGCCGACGTCGTCGCGTCGTTCAGGCGGATGAAGTCGAGGAGGTAGCGGCGGGTGTCCGCGATGCAGCGCGGGTCGTCGTCGTTGGCCGGCACCTTGTGTCCCGCAACGACGTGGGCCGGCTTCAGGGCGGCGATACGATCCAGCGCCGCGATCCATTCGAGCCGCGTACGCCGGTTCGACTCGATCAGGAACGGGTGGATGCCGTTGTAGACGGCGTCGCCGGCGACGACGAGATCGATCGCCGGAACGTGCAGGCAGGTCGAATCCGCGGTGTCCGTGTGGCCGAGCCTGATCGCGGACAGCGCGCGGCCTTCCAGCTCGATCGTGTCGCCGTCCATCGCGTCCGCGAGCGCGACCTCGTCGACGATCTGGCCGGGAAAGAGCTTGCGCCAGCGCGTGTCCAGCTTGTCCGGCGTGGCCTGCCGGCGCATGCCTTCGGCGACCTCCGGCGTCGCCAGCGCGCGCGCCTTCGGAAAGCGATCCAGCAACACCTTCAGGCCGAGGAAGTGATCGCCGTGCGCATGCGTGATGTAGATCGCGCTCAGTCGCTTGCCGGTGGCGGCGATGCCGTCGGCCAGCGCGGTCGTTTGATCGATCGTCAGGAAGGTGTCGACGAGCACGGCGTCGCGCCGGCCCTGGATCAGGGTCGACGAGTTGGCGACCCATTGCAGCGACTCCCTGCCTGGCGGCACATCCCGGTTCAGGCCCGCTCGCCTGGCGGTGAAGACCTTGTAGGAGAGTTCGCCCGGGGCGTCGGCGGACGCGTCCGGCAGGCAGGCCTGCAGGACGGCCAGCGAGGAGAGTTTCAGTGCGGTTCGGCGATTCATGGGCCTGTCATCTTGCCCCTGCGCCGGAAGCACCATTGCCGGGGCTCGTTGGCCGCGTGGACGAGGCAGTCGTGTTCCGCCAGGTCGCCCGGACCGGCGGGCTCGCCGCGGGCCGCGAGATAGGCCGGCGACGCGCACAGGATGCGCTGGAACTCGCGCAGGCGCTTGCCGACCATGTTGGAGCTGGGAACCTGGCCGGTGTGGATGGCGACGTCGTAGCCGCCGTCGACGAGGTTGACGAGCGAGTCCGTCGTGTCGAGCACGATGCGCACGTCGGGATACGCCGCGCAGAACTCCGCCAGCAGGCGCGGCAGGTACTGGATCGCGGTGTACTGCGCCACGGCCAGCCGCACGACGCCCGAGGGCCGGCCCTGCAGCGAGGCGACTTCGTCGGTGGCGTTGTCGAACGCGTCGACGGCTTCCGTGGCCCAGGCGAGCGCGACGCGCCCGGCGTCGGTCAGCTTCAGGCTGCGCGTGGTGCGCTCCACCAGGCGGGCGCCGAGCGCCGCCTCGAACTGGGCCAGCTTGCGCGTGGCGAGCGACGCGTCCATGTTCAATGCGCGCGCGGCGCCGGCGATCGTCCCGGCCTTGGCCACCAGCACGAAGAGCTTGGCCAGGTCGAGGGACACCGCGGGCCGCTGGCCGCCCGGTTCGAGGGCGATCTTGCGCATGGAAGGTGGCTTTCCAGCCCTCAGCGCAGGTCGATGTCGGAGTGCGGCTTCTCGCAGTTCTCGTCGTGCGCGTGCGCGTGGGCGCTCGACGGCGTGAAGGCCGCGGTCGCCTCGATCTCGACCTTGTAGGCGCTGTTGATCAGCTTGGCGCCGATCGTGCAGCGCGCAGGCGTGTGCCCCGGCACGACCCAGTCGTCCCAGACGGCGTTCATGCCGGCATAGTCGCCGACGGACGCGAGATAGATGCGCGCCGAGACGATGTGCTCCCGGCCCGCCCCCACATGTTCGAGCAGCCGCTCGATGAAGCCCAGCACCTCGCGCGTCTGGCCGCCGATGTCCAGCGAGGTGTTCTCGGCGACCTGGCCGGCGATGAAGACGAGCTTGCCGGTGCCGACGTCGACGACGGTCATCTCGCTGAAACGGGGACCGATTTCGTGGCGTTCGATGTGCATGAAGAATGGCTCCGGCCGATAGGGGATTGGGGCACGCGCGACGTGGCAGCGTCAATCGGCAGACGCCCGCGCCGGTGCGCCGGCGTCGTCGCCCGAGCGATTCCACCAGCCGCCGCCGAGCGCCTGCAGCATGGCCGCCGCATCGCTCAGTCGCTGGGCCTTGGCCTGGATGGCGGCGACCAACGCCTGCTGATGGGCCTGCTCGACCTGGATCACCGACAGGGCGCTGACATCTCCGAGATCGAGCTGGTGGCGGCCGATCTCGAGCGTGTGTGCGGAGATGTCGAGCGCATGCCGCGCCGCGCGCTCGGCCTCGGCATCCGCCTGCACCGCCTGAAGGGCATCCGCCACGTTCTGGAAGGCGTTGATGACCGTGGCGCGGTAGGTCGCCTCGGCCTGGTCGTAGGCGGCGCGGGCGGCCGCCTCCTTGTGCTTGAGCGCGCCGCCGTCGACGAGCGTCTGCGTCGCGCTGCCGGCCAATGTCCAGAACGCGGTGCCCGGGCCGAACAGGCCGGACAACGACGCCGCCGACGACCCCCAGCTATTGACGCCCAGCGTCACCTGCGGCAACCGATTGGCGACCGCCACGCCGATGTCGGCCGACGCGCTTTTCAGCGCGGCCTCGGCCGCGAGCACGTCGGGTCGGTGCTCGACCAGCGTGGACGGCAACGTCAGCGGCAGCGGATCGGGCAGCGTCAGATCCTCCAGCCGCAATTCCGCAACCCCCGTGGCCGCGGGCGACAAGCCTGCCAGCGCCTTCACGAGATCGCGCTGCTGCGCGAGCTGCTTGGACAGGCCGGGCAGCGAGGACTGCAGCGAGGCGAGTTGCGCCTCCTGTTGCGACACGTCGAGCTCCGAGTTCTCGCCCAGGCGCTGGAGCTGGCGGAAGCGCGCCAGCACGTCGGACTGCAGCGCCACTTGCCGCGCCGTGGCCTCGAACTGCGCGTGCAGGCTGGCCTCGGTGATCACGGCGACCACCAGGTTGGCGCTCAGGGTCAGATAGGTGGCCTCGACGTTCCAGCGCTGGGCCTGTTCCTGCGCCCGCAGCGATTCCACCTGGCGGCGATTCAAGCCGAACAGGTCGGGCGTGTACGACACGTTCAACTGCGCCGTGCTCAGGTTGAAGACGTCGGCATTGGAGGCCAGCGGGCTGGCCAGCGGACTCGCAATCTTCTGGCGCGAGGCGGCGTACGAGGCATCGACCGTGGGAAAGAAGGCGGCCTGCTGCGCGCGGCGGAGCTCGCTCGCCTGCCGGAGCGCGGCCTGCGCGGCGGCCACGCTGGGACTGCGCGCCAGCGCGCCGCGCACCAGTTCGTCGAGTGCCTGCGAATGGAACAGGGCCCACCACTGCGCGGGCAGGTCGGCATCCACGACCTCCCGCTCGTCGCGCATCGCGGCGTCGATGGGCGCCGGGAGGTAGCCCATCGCCGGCAGGTCGGGGCGTCGGTAGTCGGGCCCGACCGCGCAGCCGGCCAGCAACAGGAGGCAGGCCGCCGCGGCGGATTGCTTGAGCGAGTGCAAGGTCGTCATCGTGTTCACCGTGTGCGCCGCAGTTGCCGATCGACGGCGCGGCTCTCGAAATGGCGCTCGATCGCGAAATAGAGGACGGGCAGCACCAGCAGCGTGAGCAGCGTCGAGACGATCAGGCCGCTCACCACCACCGTCGCGACACCGCGTTGCACGTCGGTGCCCACGCCCGTGGCCAACGCGGCGGGCAGCATGCCGATCGAGGCCACGGTCGCCGTCATCAGCACGGGTCGCAGGCGCTCGGACGCCGCGCGCAGGATGGACTCGTCCAGCGCGATGCCCTCGCCGCGCACGCGCCGGAAGTTGGCCACCATGATGATGCCGTTCTGCACCGACACGCCGAACAGCGCGATGAAGCCCACCGCGGTGGCGACGTTGAGCGTCTCGCCGGTCAGCCGCAGCGCGACCAGGCCGCCCAGCGTCGCCATCGGCACGACGCCCAGCACCAGCAGGGTCTGGCGCACCTTGCCGAACTGGAAGAACAGCAGCACGGCCATCATCGCGAACACCAGTCCGAGGATGAAGATCAGCCGGGCCTGCGCACGCCGCTCGTTCTCGAACTGGCCGGCCCATTCCAGGCGATGCGTCGTCGGGTCGAACCTGATCTCGGCGTCGATGCGCTTCTGCGCCTCGGCCAGGTAGGACGTGAGGTCGCGACCACGGTTGTCGATGCGCACGGTGATCTGGCGTTCGTTCAACTCGTGCGAGATCGTGCTCTCGCCGGTCTTGTAGCGCAGGTCGGCGAGCTGCGCGAGCGGGATGCGTGCACCGCCCGGCGCCGTCACGGTCAGCGCCCCGATGTCCTGCAGCGTGCCCTTGGCCGTGCGCGGAAACTTCGCGGTGATGGCGTATTGCCGATCGCCGACGTACATCGTGCTGACGGCCGCGCCGCCGAGGCCGGTCTGGATCAGCGTCGCGATGTCGGACACGGGCACGCCGACGCGGCCGGCCGCCTCGCGGTCGATCTTCACGACGAGCTGCGGGATCGGCGGTTCCTGGAACAGCGAGGCCGAGGCGGTGCCGCGGATCGTGCGCAGGATGTCGACCACCTGCTGCGCGATGCGGCGATCGTCGACGATGTCCTCGCCGTAGACGCGCAGCACCAGCGGACTGTGCGCGCCGCCGATCGCGTCGTTGACGCCGTCGATGATGGGCTGGCTGATGCCGACGTCGAAGCCGGGCAGCTGCTGCAGGCGCGCGTTGAGCCGGCGCACGAACTCGGCCTTGGATTCGCGGTCGGGCCACTCGGCGTAGGGCTTGAGTCCGACCGGCACCTCCATGTGCGAGGGCGTCCACGGATCGGTGCCGTCGTCGCTGCGGCCCAGTTGCGTGACGACGTAGGACACCTCCGGGAACTCGTGCAGCGTGCGCCGCAGCTCGCCGGCCATCTCGCTGGCCTTGTCCATCGAGAGCCCGGTGGGCAGTTGCACCTGCAGCCACAGCGCGCCTTCGTCGAGGTCGGGCAGGAACTCGCGGCCGACGGTCGCGCCGAGGACGACGACGGCCGCCAGCACCAGCGCCGAGGCGACGTAGACGACCGGCGTGCGCAGCAGCAGCCATCCGAGGCCGCGCCGGTAGCGCTCGGTCAGCCAGATGAGCGGCTTGTTGTGGAACACGGTGCGCGGCTTGCGCAGGGCCACGAAGGCGAGTCCGGGAATCAGCGCCATGCAACCGAGCAGCGCGCCGAACAGCGCGAAGCCCACCGTGAACGCCATCGGCGAGAACAGCTTGCCCTCCGCGCGTTCGAACGCGAACAGCGGGAAGTAGGCGCAGACGATGATCAGCGTCGCGAAGAAGATCGGCCGCGCGATCTGGCCTGTCGTCTCCAGCACGTCGTCGTCGTCGAGCGCGCGCTCGGGGTTCTCCTCGCGCCGCCGCAGCATCGCCTCGGTGACGACGATCGCGCCGTCGACGATGATGCCGAAGTCGATCGCGCCGAGCGAGAACAGGTTGGCCGGCATGTGCAGCAGGTTCATCGCGATGAACACCGCCACGAGCGCGAGCGGGATGGCCGTCGCCGCCACGAAGGCGCTGCGCGGGCTGCCGAGGAACAGGATCAGCACGACGCACACGAGGCCGACGCCCTCCAGCACCGTGTGCGTGACCTTCTCGACCGTGAGCTTCACGAGCTGGTCGCGATCGATGTACGGCACGATCTTCACGCCCATCGGCTCGAGCCGCTTCTGCAGCTCGTCGACCTTCGCGTGCACGCCTTCGAGCACCTTCGACGGGTTCTGGCCCTTCAGCAGCAGCACGATGCCTTCGATGGTGTCGGGATTGCCGTCCTTGCCGAGGATGCCTTCGCGTTCCTGGTGGCCGATCTGCAGCTTGCCGAGGTCGCGCAACTGCACCGGCACGCCGGCGCTCGTGGCTACCGCGATCGCGCCGAGGTCGTCGAGACCGTGCGCCTGGCCGATGCCGCGCACGACATAGCTCTGCTCGCCGCGCGCGATGCGGCCGCCGCCGGCGTTCTGGCTGCCGTTGTTGATCGCGGTGACGACGTCGTCGAGCGCCAAGCCGTAGTGCTCGAGCGCGCGCGGGTCGAGTTCGACCTGGAACTCCTTCGTGAAGCCGCCGAAGTTGTTGACGTCGGCGATGCCGGCCACCTGGCGGAACGCCGGAATGACGACCCAGCGCTGGATCTCGGACAGCTCCATCAGGTTCTTCGTGTCGGACTCCAGCGTGTAGCGGTAGATCTCGCCCACCGGACTGGAGACCGGGTCGAGCCCGGGTTGCACGCCCGCAGGCATCGTGACCTGCGCGATGCGCTCATTGACGCGCTGGCGCGCGAAGTAGTCGTCGGTGCCATCCTTGAACACGAGGGTGATGAGCGACAGCGCGAACGTGCTGCTCGAGCGGATCGTCACGAGGCCGGGCGTGTTGGCCAGCGCGCGCTCCAGCGGCGTCGTCACCTGCTGCTCGATCTCCTCGGCCGCCAGGCCCGGCACCTGGGTCGTGACCTGCACGGTGACGTCGCTGATGTCCGGGTACGCCTCGACGGTCATCTGCGTCCAGGAGAAATAGCCGTAGACGAGCAGGCCCAGCGTCAGCACCCACACCAGCAGGCGGCGCCGGAAGCACAGCTCGATGAACTGGTTAATCATTGAGCAGCACCCCGCCGCGCGTGACGACGCGCTCGCCGCGCTGGAGGCCGCTGACGATGCGCACGGTCTCGTTGTCCTCGCTGCCGAGTTCGACGGTGCGGCGCGCGAAGGTCCATGGCGCGACTTCCACCAGCACGGTGGTGCTGTCGTTGTTCATCAGCAGGGACGACGACGGCACGGTGACGGCGCTCGCCTGCGGCAGCGCGAACACCGCTGTGGCGAACATGTTGGGCTTGAGCCGGCCGTCGGCGTTGTCGAACAGGATGCGCACCTTCGCGCGGCGCGTGTCGGCTTCGAGCACCGGACTCACGCGTGCGACCTTGCCATGCAGCGTCTGGCCCGGATAGGCCGCCAATGTCACGTCGACTGCCTGACCGGGCTTGATGCCGGCCACCGCTTGCTCGGGCGCCTGGGCGGTGACCCAGACGTGGTCGAGGCTGGAGATGGTCATCAGGGCGGCGGTGGCGTCGTTGACGTACGCACCGACGCCCACGTTCAACGCCGTGACGACGCCGGCCGCCGGCGCGACGACGACCAGCCCGCGCGCGTGCGGATCGGGCTGCGCGCCGCCAGCCAGGGTGGCCAGTCGATCGCGCGCGCGCCGGTCTTCCGCGGCGGCCTGGCGCTGCGCGCTGGCGGCCGCCTCGATGTCCTTGGTCGCATTCGCGCCCACGCTCATCACGCCCTGGGCGCGCGCCAGCGCGCGGTTTGCAAGATCCAGCGCGTCGGCGGCCTTGATCGCGTCGTCCTGCGCCTGCCCGAAATCCGGCGACGCGAGGACGGCCAGCGCCTGGCCGCGCCGGACGGTGTCGCCGAGCCCGACCTTCAACTCGATCACGCGCCCGGTGAGCGGCGGCACGATGGCGACGACGCGTGACGGATCGGCCTCGACCGTCGCGGGCACGGCCATGCCATGCGCGCCGGACTGCGTGCCGACCGCGGCCACGACGATGCGCTTGCGCAGGGGCGAGTCGACCGGGATCACGATGCGATCGCCCTGGTGCACGAGCAGCGGCGCGGGCTCCGGCGATGCCGCGGCCGCGGCCGTGGTGCAGGAGGCCAGCAGAGTCAGCCAGGCGAAGGCATGCGAGGTGAAGATTTTCATCGTTTTGTCATCCGATTCGAGCCCGATCCGGAGCGCTCCGCGCTCGCGTCGGCGCAGGGAGCATTGATCGGAGACGGCATTGTCCGACCTGTACCGACTACAGAGTCAATGGCGTAGACTTTCGCCATGCTGTCGACGCTCGACGGCGACGAAGGACGGACGATGAAGATCGGGGAACTCGCGGCGGCGACGGGCACGCCCATCGAGACGATCCGCTACTACGAACGCGACGGATTGCTGCCTCCGCCGGGCCGCAGCGACGGCAACTTCCGGGTCTACGACGACACCCATCTCGCGCGGCTGACTTTTGTGCGGCACTGCCGCGCGCTCGACATGAACCTGGACGAGATCCGCGTGCTGCTGAAGTTCCGCGATGGCGTCGAAGGCGATTGCGGCGAGGTCAATGCGTTGCTGGACGAGCACATCCGCCACGTCCAGGCGCGCATCCGCGAACTGCGCAGCCTCGACAAGGACCTGCGCGCGTTGCGCGACCTGTGCCAGGAGGCCCAGGATCCCAGCCAGTGCGGCATCCTGAATGGCCTGGCCGGCGCGGCACAGGCCGAGGTGTTGCGGACGGCGTCGCATGTCGGCCATGTGCACAAGCGGCGCGCCAAGGCGCAGCCCGAGACGCACGACTGAACTGGCCGGGTGTGTTGGCTGCGGCGGGTGCGTCCAGCAGCCCGTGCGGCCGCAGTGGCGGCCCCGCAAAAACGCCTGCTGGAGAGCTGGGATGGTGCCTCGGGTCGGACTCGAACCGACACCCCTTTCGAGACCAGATTTTGAGTCTGGCGTGGCTACCGATTACACCACCGAGGCTGGTGCGCAAGAGCTTGCGCAGGGGCCGGATTATCACATGACGAAGGCGAGGTTTGTGGTGCGCTGCGACAATGAGGGAGTCCTGTCCAGCTCCACTTGCCCGGAACACCTGCCTCCATGCCGACGTACATGACCCTCGAAGAAGCCATCGGCCACACGCCGCTGGTGCGGTTGCAGCGCGTCATCGGCGCCGAGATCGCGGCGCGCGGCAACGTGATCCTGGGCAAGCTGGAGGGCAACAATCCGGCGGGTTCCGTCAAGGATCGGCCGGCGATCTCGATGATCCGCGGCGCCGAGCAGCGCGGCCAGATCAAGCCGGGCGACACGCTGATCGAGGCGACGTCGGGCAACACCGGCATCGCGCTGGCGATGGCTGCGGCGATCAAGGGCTACCGCATGGTGCTGATCATGCCGGAGGACCTGTCGATCGAGCGCGTGCAGACGATGAAGGCCTACGGCGCCGAGCTGATCCTCACGCCCAAGTCCGGCGGCATGGAGTACGCGCGTGATCTGGCGCTGCAGATGCAGTCCGACGGCAAGGGCCTGGTGCTCGACCAGTTCGCCAACCCCGACAACCCGCGCGTGCACTACGAGACCACCGGCCCGGAGATCTGGCACGACACCGATGGCCGGATCACGCACTTCGTCAGCGCGATGGGCACGACGGGCACGATCACCGGCGTCTCGCGTTTCCTGAAGGAGAAGAACCCCGCCGTGCGCATCCTCGGCGCGCAGCCGGCCGAGGGCTCGCGCATCCCGGGCATCCGCAAGTGGCCCGAGGCCTACCAGCCGAAGATCTACGAGCCGTCGCGCGTCGACGAACTGATCCTCGTGCGCCAGGACGACGCCGAGGACATGGCGCGCCGCCTCGCGCGCGAGGAAGGCCTGTTCGCGGGCATCTCGGCTGCCGGCGCGTGCTGGGCCGCGTTGCAGGTCGCGCAGCGGCTGGAGAACGCGACGATCGTGTTCGTCGTCTGCGATCGCGGCGACCGCTACCTGTCGACCGGAGTGTTTCCTGCATGACGGGCACGCAGTGGCGCTATTGCCCGCAGTGCGCCAACGCACTCGCCTTCGTCACGCAGGACGAGGACGGCGGCCCGAAGGAGCGCCTGCGCTGCGCGCATTGCGGCTTCACGCACTGGAACAACCCGACGCCGGTGCTCGCGGCCATCGTCGAATGCTCCGACCGCGACGGCAAGGTGCTGCTGGCCCGCAACGCGGCCTGGGCCGGCCGCATGTTCGCGCTCATCACCGGCTTCATGGAGGCCGGCGAGACGCCGCAGGAGGGCGTCGCACGCGAGGTGCTGGAGGAGACGTCGCTGACGGTGGAGTCCGTCGACCTGGTCGGCGTGTGGGACTTCCAGCGCATGAACCAGGTGATCATCGCGTACCACGTGGTCGCGCACGGCGAGATCAAGCTGTCGCCCGAGCTCGCCGAGTACAAGCTGTTCGCGCCGGGCGACATCGTCTGCTGGCCGGCCGGCACCGGCTACGCGGTGGCCGAGTGGCTGCGCGGCAGGGGCATCGAGCCGAAGTTCATGAGTCCCGAGGAGCGGGCGGCCATGACGGCTCCGCGGCCGGACGCGTCATAGAATGGACCACGCTCACGAGGTCAAGTCCATGCAAGCCCACAAGGAAATCGATACGCGCGGCCTCAATTGCCCGCTGCCCATCCTGAAGGCCAAGAAGGCGCTGGCCGAGATGCAGACGGGCGAGGTGCTGAAGGTCGTCGCCACCGACCCGAGCTCCACGCGCGACTTCCAGGCGTTCGCGCGCCAGACCGGCAACGAGTTGCTGGAGCAGTCGCAGGACGGGACGGAGTACATCCACTTCATGCGCCGGCGCTGAGGGCGTCGCGCGCCATGAAAGAAGGCGCAGCCGCCGGCTGCGCCTTCTTGCTGTCCGTGGCCGGCCTCAGCCGCCCAGCTGCTCGCGCTGCGCCTTCATCCGCGCCACGGTCTCGACGAAGCCCACCAGCCGCGTGCGCATCTGCTGCACCACTTCCGGCTTGGCGCGCGACACGAAGTTCTGGTTGCCCAGCTGGTTGTCGGCCTTGACGATCTCGCCCTCGAGGCGCGCGATCTCCTTCGAAAGGCGCTCGCGTTCGGCCTCGACGTCGATCTCGACGTGCAGCGCCAGGCGCACGTCGCCCTGCACCGCCACCGGCGCCATCTTCGTGGCCTGCGTGAACGCGGCCTCGTCGGCGATCACCTGCACCTCGCTGACCTTGGCCAGCGCCTTCAGCAGCGGCGCGGCGGCCGTCACGAAGGCGGCGTCGCCGAACGTGAGCAGCGGCATGCGTTCGGCCGGCGACAGGTTCATCTCGCTGCGCAGGTTGCGGCAGGCGCCGACCACGGACTTCAGCTGCGCGACCCACGCGCAGGCGGCCTCGTCGACGCGCTCCAACTGCGCGACCGGGTAGGACGCCGTGGCGATCGTGCCGCCGGCGACCGGCGCGCGACCGGCGATCGGGGCGACGGTGTCCCACAGTTCGGCCGTGATGAACGGCGTGACCGGATGCATCAGCCGAAGCACCGTCTCCAGCGTGCGGATCAGCGTGCGACGCGTGCCGCGCGCGGCGGCCTCGTCGCCGGCGTTCCTGGCCTCGGTGAGCTGCGCCTTCGCGATCTCGATGTACCAGTCGCAGTACTCGTCCCACACGAACTGGTAGATCGTGTTGGCGACGTTGTCGAGGCGGTACTCGGCGAAGCCTTGCGCGACGGCGGCCTCGGCGCGCTGCAGCTCGCTGGTGATCCAGCGGTCGGCCTGGCTGAACTTGTTGTACCCCGGGGGGCATGCGGCCTTGTCGCCTTCGAGCAGGCCGCAGTCCTGGCCCTCGCAGTTCATCAGCACGAACTTGGTGGCGTTCCAGAGCTTGTTGCAGAAGTTGCGATAGCCCTCGCAGCGCTTCGAGTCGAACGCGATGTTGCGGCCGAGCGTGGCCAGCGCGGCGAACGTGAAGCGCAGCGCATCGGCGCCGTAGGCCGGGATGCCCTCGGGGAATTCCTTCTTCGTGTTCTCGCGCACCTTGGGTGCGGTCTCGGGCTTGCGCAGGCCGACGACGCGTTTGTCCAGCAAGGGCTCGAGCGCGATGCCGTCGATCAGGTCCACCGGGTCGAGCACGTTGCCTTCGGACTTCGACATCTTCTGGCCCTGCGCGTCGCGCACCAGGCCGTGGATGTAGACGTCGCGGAACGGCACCTTGCCGGTGAAGTGCGTGGTCATCATGATCATCCGGGCGACCCAGAAGAAGATGATGTCGTAGCCGGTCACGAGCACCGACGACGGCAGGAACAGGTCCTGTTCGAGCGTCTTCTCGGGCCAGCCCAGCGTGGAGAACGGCACCAGCGCCGACGAGTACCATGTGTCGAGCACGTCCTCGTCGCGCACCAGGTTGCCGGTATAGCCCGCCGCCGCGGCCTTCGTGCGCGCCTCGTCGTCGCTGCGTGCGACGAAGATGCGGCCGTCGTCCGCGTACCAGGCCGGGATCTGGTGGCCCCACCACAGCTGGCGCGAGATGCACCAGTCCTGGATGTCGTTCATCCAGTGGTTGTACGTGTTGACCCACTGCTCGGGGTAGAACCGCACCGAGCCCGTCGCGACCGCCTTGACGGCCTTGTCGGCGATCGACGCGCCGTCGGCGCCCGGCTTGGTCATCGCCACGTACCACTGGTTGGTGAGCATCGGCTCGATGACCTGGCCCGTGCGCTCGCAGCGCGGCACCATCAGCTTGTGCTTGCGCGTCTCGACGAGGAAGCCCTGCGCGTCGAGGTCGGCCACGATCCGCTTGCGCGCGACGAAGCGGTCGAGGCCGCGGTACTGCTCGGGCGCGTTCTCGTTGATCGTCGCGTCGAGCGCGAGCACGCCGATGATGGGCAGGCCGTGGCGCAGGCCCACCGCGTAGTCGTTGGCGTCGTGCGCGGGCGTCACCTTCACGACGCCGGTGCCGAATTCCTTGTCGACGTAGTCGTCGGCGATCACCGGGATCTTCTTGCCCACCAGCGGCAGGATGACTTCCTTGCCCACCAGCGCGGTGTAGCGCTCGTCGCCCGGGTTCACCATCAGCGCGACGTCGCCCAGCATCGTCTCGGGACGCGTCGTTGCCACGGTCAGGTCGCCGGATCCGTCGGCCAGCGGATAGCGGACGAACCACAGGAATCCGTCTTCCTCGGCACTGGCGACTTCCAGGTCGGAGACCGCGGACTTCAGTTGCGGATCCCAGTTCACGAGCCGATTGCCGCGATAGATGAGACCCTCTTCGTGCAGGCGCACGAAGGTCTCGGTGACCGTCTTCGACAGCCCGTCGTCCATCGTGAAGTACTCGTGCTTCCAGCTCACCGAGTCGCCCATGCGGCGCATCTGGTTGGTGATGGTGGTGCCCGACTTTTCCTTCCACTCCCATACGCGGGCGACGAAGTTCTTGCGGCCCAGTTCCTTGCGCGAGGTGCCTTGATCCTGCAGTTGGCGCTCGACGACGATCTGCGTGGCGATGCCCGCGTGGTCAGTGCCCGGCACCCACAGCGTGTTGTGGCCGCGCATGCGGTGGTAGCGCGTCAACGAGTCCATGATGGTCTGGTTGAACGCGTGGCCCATGTGCAGCGTGCCCGTGACGTTGGGCGGCGGCAGCTGGATGGAGAACGACTCCTTCGAAGGATCCAGCGTCGGCTCGTAGACGCCGCTCCGTTCCCACAGCGGCGCCCAGCGGGCCTCGATGGCAGCGGGTTCAAACGACTTGGCGAGTTCGGACATGAGGGGCTCAGCTTGCGGTTTCTGACCCCGGACTCGGAAGATGCGACGCGGGGGGCGCGCCGTGCCGGGGGTTGCCCCAATTGTAGGCGGCGGCCGCCGCGACTCGCCTGCGCCGGCCAGGCTCAAAGCAGCCGCGCCCGCTTCACCGCGTGATACCGATTGACCAGCGTGGCCGCCAGCTTCTCCGGCTCGACATCCACCAGCAACTGGTTCTTGCCAGACAGGCGCCGGAACGCCTCGGCGCGCGCGTTCTGGAACCAGTGCGCGGCGGCGACGCCGACGACGGCCTTGTTGTCGTCCAGCGGCTGCGCGGCGATCTCGCCGACGACGCCTTCCTTCAGGCTCGCGAGCAGCACGAGGTGGCGCGTGCGCATCAGCTTGAGCGCGTCCTCCAGCTCCTCGCAGTCCTCGTCGCGGAAGTTCGTCAGCACGACGATGAGCGAGCGGCGGCGCACGCGCAGCATCAGGTCGCGCGCGGCGGCCAGGTAGTCGGAGTGCGTCGGGCTCGGTTCGATGTCGTGCAGGCGGGCGACCAGCGCGTTCAGCGCCGCCATGCCCTTGGCGGGCGCGAAATGGCGCTGCTGCGACGGGTCGTGGCCGAAGGTCATCGCGCCGACGGCGTCGCCGTCCTTCAGCGCGACGTAGGCCAGCAGCATCGCGGCGTTGAGCGCCTGGTCGAAGTGGCTGCCGTCGTGGCCCGAGCGTTCGTCGGCGCGCATGCGGCGGCCGCAATCGAGCAGGAACATCACGGCCTGGTCGCGGTCGTCCTGGAACTCGCGCACCACCGCGCGGCGGTGGCGGAACGACGCGTTCCAGTCGATGTGGCGCGTGGGCATGCCGGGCACGTATTCGCCGAGCTGCTTGAAGTCGGTGCCGGCGCCGCGCGCGGCGTAGCTCTTGATGCCGATCTCGGCCAGGCGGCGGTCGCCGGCCAGCCAGGCGTAGCGCGTCAGCGCGGCGAAGTTCGGATAGACCTGCACCGACTGCGCGGGGCCGACCCGCAACTGCAGGTCGGCCAGCCCGAGGCGCGAGCGCACGCGGATCGCGGCCGGCTCGAAGACGACCTTGCCGCGCTGCGTCGGCGTGATCTCGTAGCGCACGTCCAGCTTGCTCGCGGCGGGCAGCACGACGGAGGCCGGCAGCAGCCGCTGCGTCATCGTGGCCGGCACGTGGTCGAACAGCTCGATGTCCCATGGCCGCGTGCCCTCGTGCGACAGCGTGACGACAAGGCCGTGCGGCTGGCCCAACGCGAAGGCGCTGGGCATCTGGCGTTCGAACGAGATCGGATGGCGGCGCAGCTGCCACGCGGTGAACGCGGCGTCGGCCACGAACAGCAACGCCAGCGCGCCGGCCAACCCACCCGCCACCAGCGCGAGATGCGTCTCGCCCAGGTCACGCGCCTTGGCCACCAGCAGCGCGATGGCCGCGCCGGCGGCGATCGCGGCCAGCGCGATCACGGTGCGCCGCGTGGGCATCAGCATGCGAAGCACGCGCCGATCTCCTTAGAGCCGCGGGGCGTCGACGCGCGTGACGATCTCGCGCAGCACGTCGTCGACGGCGCGGCCTTCGAGCTGCGCGTCGGGCGACAGCACCACGCGATGGCGCAGCGCCGGCAGCACCTGGCGCTTGACGTCGTCGGGCGTGGCGTAGTCGCGGCCCTGGATCAGCGCCGCCGCGCGCGCGGCGCGCACCAGCGCGATCGCGCCGCGCGAGCCCGCGCCGTTGCCCAGGCCGACGGCGCCGCGCGTGGCGCGCGTCAGGCGCACCGCGTAGTCGACCACGCGGTCGTCGATCAGCACCGAGCTGACGCACCGCTGCAGGCGCGCGACGTCGGCCTCGGTCAGGCAGCGCTGCACCTTGTCCAGCGGCAACGCGTCGCCGACCTGGTGGCCGGTGGCGGCCTTGACGACGTCGACCTCCTCGGCTTGCGTCGGAAAGCCGATGTCGATCTTGAACAGGAAGCGGTCGCGCTGCGCCTCGGGCAGCGGATACGTGCCCTCGGAGTCGATCGGGTTCTGCGTGGCGAGCACCATGAACGGCCGCGGCAGCGAGACGGTCTGGCCCTCCAGCGTCACCTGCCGCTCCTGCATCACCTCGAGCAGCGCGCTCTGCGTCTTGGCCGGCGCGCGGTTGATCTCGTCGCCCAGCAACAGGTTGGTGAACACCGGGCCCTTGCGCAGGCGCAGCCGGCCGATGCCGCCGTCGGTGCCCGGCTCCAGCACGGCGTGGCCGGTGAGGTCGGACGGCATCAGGTCGGGCGTGAACTGCACGCGCGAGAACTGCAGCGACATCGCCTGCGCCAGCGCGCGCGCCAACAGCGTCTTGCCGAGACCCGGCAGGCCTTCGTAGAGGATGTGGCCGGAGGCGACGAAGGCGACCAGCGTCTGGTCGATCACCTCCTGCTGGCCGACGACGGCGCGGCCGACCTCGGCGCGCAGCTTCGCCAGCGCGGTGCCGATGAATTCGAGTTCCTGGGATTCGATGGCCATGGTGATGTCCAGTGAAGTGATCAGTTGGGTGGCGGCGCCGTCGGCGCGCGCAGCAGCGCACGCCGGGCCTGCTCGAGGACGGCGATCGCCGCCAGGATCTGTGGCGGCGTGGCGCCGCCGCCGATGTTCATGGCCGCCTGCAGCGCCGCGCGGTCGAGCGCGTTCGGAGGCCGCAGCGTGGCCGCCAGCGCCTCGATGCGCGCGGCGTCGTCCAGCTCGGCCCAGCCCTCGACGCGGCGGCGCGCCACGGCCTCGAAGGCCTGGCGCGTGGCCGCGTGCAGCGCGCGCGGATCGGAGCCCGCGATGAACTGGCCGGTGCCGCGCACCTGCTCGCCCATCGAGCGGCGCGCCTGCGGCGGCTGGGCCTCGCGCGGGCCGAAGCGCACCATCAGGCGCCACAGCGCGAGCGCGATGGCGGCCAGCGCCAGCAGGAACGGCGTGCGCGCCTCGTGCCACATCCAGCCCAGCAGCGGCTCGCGCGCCTCGTCGCGAACGATCCAGATCGTGCGGCCCGGTGCGGCCTGCAGGACGGCGGCGACGATGAGCGCGTTGTCGCCCCGCAGCAGTCCGCGGTTGCCCGACGCCAGGAACGGGGAAGCCGCCGTGACGTCGCCGCGGCCGACTGCCACGCGCAAGGCCAGCATGCGGCTCGGCGCCGTGAACGGCGCGTGCTTGTTGGAAGATGTTCGGGCGAACTCCAGCCCCCACGTCGGCTCGACGTGGTTCAGCGAGCGGATCGCGACGGGCCCGCCGCAACCGCGGAAAGTGCGATCCGGGCCGAACGCCGGTATCGTCGTCGATGCCGATTCCACGTAGTCCCAGCAATTCTGCGAGAACGTTCCGATCTGGAGACGCCGCTTCGTCTTCGCATCGATGTGCTGCAAGTCATCGCCATCCTCGCTGTCGGAGGGAGCGCTGTCCGGCGGCTCCGCGCTCAAAGCGACGCGGGAGTCCTTCTCGCGCGGCGCGACGGTGGACAGCGGAACCCAGGCGAGCTCCTGCGTGTTGTGCGCGAGGCCGCCTTGCATGACAAGGTGGCCGCCGGCCTCGACCCACGCTTTCAGGTGCGCTTCACGCTCCGGAAAGATGTTCCACAGCCGCGACTCCAGCACCAGCGTCGCGTCCGCCGGTGGAAATGGCTCGAGGGACGTGCGCACCTCCAACGTGGCGCCGACGCTCGCGAGGATCCTGCGCAGCGCGTAGTCCTCGTCGGTCGCGGCCGTCCCGCGCGCCGGGTCGTCGACCTCGATCTCCTCCCAGCGCGTGTTGTAGACCACCCAGCCGAACAGGGCCAGCACGAGCAGGCCGACGAGCGTGCGGATCAGCGCGGTGCTCTTCACGACCCGTTTTCCGCGGCGAGCGGCGCGCTCGCGTCCAGGCGCTGGCCGAAGCCCGTGCACAGCGCCTCGCCCATCGCGAGCGACAGCGTGCGGCCGCCGTAGATGTTGGCCTCCCACGCGCGCACGACCTGCGTGACGTAGCGCAGCGCGGTCGATTCGAGCCGGCCGCGCGCCAGTTCCAGGCACTCGCCCTCGGTCGCGGACGCGGTGATGGGTACCTGGAAGCGATGGATCATCCGCGACAGCGCGCCACGATAAAGCAGCGACAGCGCCGCCGGCACCTGCCCCGACTGCCACAGCGCCCAGGCGGCGGCGCCGACGTCGTCGGGCAGGCTCTCGGGGCGCACGTCGAGATCGCGCACGTGGCTCACGGCCGACGCGGCCTTGGCGCGGCGGAACGCGCGCAGCTGCACCACGTGCCGCACGCTGACCAGCGCCAGCGCCACGAGGACGACCACGATGCCCCACAGCAGGAAGCGGCTCATGTCGTTGACGAAGCGCGCAAACTCGGCCAGCCACTTGAGGAGCGACGGGTCGACCTCGTCGCTTTTCTTCTTCGTCTCCGGCTCGCCGTCCTTCCAGCGCAGCCGGTGCTCCGTGTGCTTGCCGGACAGC
>Ga0302317_10000081_pt1 | contig 91569 bp, 78 predicted proteins | sample III_Palsa_N3_3_FD_200450 | JGI IMG/M metagenome (GOLD analysis project Ga0302317, IMG submission 200450) | Peat permafrost microbial communities from Stordalen Mire near Abisko, Sweden - III_Palsa_N3_3 | ecosystem: Environmental > Terrestrial > Soil > Palsa > Peat permafrost | place: Sweden...
CGAAACGACGAAAAGTCGTCTACCCATCCTTCGGCCAAGCACGCAATGTGCCACGTTGAATGCGCACGATATGTCGGTCATCGCCCACACGCTTTGTGCGGGAATTATGGGTGAATAGATTGCTCAATCCTTCAAGCTGCAACACTTGACGGCTGGACATGAATTAGGTTCGAGTCCCCTCTTGGAACCGAACAAGACGTGTCAAAGTACCCAAACCCGGCTCATCCTGACCAAACGCGGCGTATAAAAAAACCGCCAGAAGGCGGTTCCCTTATTGTTACAAGTTTCAGCGCGTTGCCCTGAAACTTTTGTTGGTGCCAAGAGGAGACCCGATATTATTTATATAATATTGATTTATATGTTTATAAATCACGTAACGGATACATTTGTACCCACGCTTATACCCAAAAACAAAGCGCTGCTCAGTGAGCTCGCCCCGATATCGAAGATCACGCTACAGCGAATAATGTGAGTCCCTATTTGGGCATCGAACCGGGCTGGCTTGAGAAAACGTCCCGCCTCTTGCACAACCAACGCTCCCGCCCCGATAAAATTCAATAATCGCCCTGTCCTAACTTTCGAAACCGGCCAAAAGCAGTTATTCGGGGTCAGGTGTCGTTGACGCACGACTGGCCATCTGGCCGGGGACGTCGCCTTGGTTCAATATGCTGCGACGCGCTTAAAATTATCAGCAATCAGGCGATCAAATAAGGCAAGGAGCCTAGCTATGTCGTCAATGCAGGACAGGTTCTACGAGCTGTCGGCTCATCTGAAGACCTTACTGAATAACGATCCTGCCGAGGCGATAATACAGGCCCGAGAGATCAATCTTGATGTACCTGAACTTGATCGCTTCAATCTGATGGGCCTGCGGGCAGGTATCCTCGTGGATGGCGGTGCCTTGACTCAACAGCAGGATCCGATTGAAGAAGGACTCGCGCTATTTCGCGAACTGCATGATCGATTCCCGACCTCTCACATCACCTACAACCTGGCGAACGGCTTGGTCGCGGCGACTGGTATTTCACCTCGTAGTCCAAGCTGGCTGGATCATCGGGAACTCACCAGGGAGCATCGTGCTGAAGCGCGCCAATGCTTCTGGAAAGTAGCGCAGGATCTGGATGCAGATTCATCGCTAAGAACCCAAGCCTGGACGAACCTCGCCAATCTTTTCAGCAGCAGCTATCGGCTTGGCGAAGCTCATGATGCGTGGCTTGGCGCACTAGAAATTGACCCGGAGAACGGCGTTGCGGCAAGTTCCGCAGCTCGTAATTTGCTATGGCTTTATGAGCGAGGCGGCTGTTCAGACCTTACGCGCATCGAAGCGGTCATGTTGGCCAAGATTGCGCATCGGCATCAGGATCGAGTTATCGAATACGCCGGCGCGCAGGCCGCGGAAAAGATCGCTGCGTTCGCCAGTGTATTGGAAGATCCACCACCGCGATCACCGCATACAGATCCATTTATCGGATGGGTTGAGCGCGAACGCCTGACACTTGCACCAGCCATCGAACTCATCGATCCCACTTTTGGCAAGCTGGACTGGCTCGTGCTGCCCGGGATTCTTGAGCGTGAATCGGGCGCGATCGGAATGCCGCCACCCGTCTTCGCCATGTTCAATGTGCTGAAGAGCGACTTCATCCTCGCGCGCGACCTGGCTTGGCGGGCTCTCGATGAAAATGCGTGGCCAGCGACTGGGCGATTCGGGGATACCCTTGACTACGCCACCTACGGTCCGGATGCGTCGGCGCTTATCTTGGCGCATCGCACGGCTCTCGATCTGCTCGACAAAATCGCTGTAACGGCGAACCATTATTTCGAGTTTGGGCAACCGCCAAATAAGGTTTACTTTGGCAAGTTGTGGCGCGGAGATCCTGACAAGGTGACTGGCGTTCGCCCACTCACCGAAAAGGTTGAAAAGACGATTCGTGGGGGTGTCAGTGCGCTCTATGGCCTCGTAGAGCTTGCCGAGGACTATGACAGCAGCGCGGGAATTCTGCGTTCTCAAAAGGACCTGCGCAACGCGGGCACACACCGATTTGTGGTGCTGCACGACTTTGGGGACCCGGCACACAGCAGACAGGCACCTGAAATCGAACGTCACCAACGGGAGCCGTTTACGCAAGAGGTATTGCGCGCTTTACGTGTTGCCAGGTCGGCCGTCCAAATGCTTGCACTGTCTATTTCGCAGCACGAACAAGGTTTAGAACAACGAACTTCCGGCGTTGTTGGTTCGCTGCTCGTCCCCGATCACGACTGGATTCGTGGACGCGATGAAGAAATTTAAATGCGCCGCGCCTGCCCAATCAAGGATCCAGATGGCCACGACTCGGCACGAGGACGGGGCGCGGCCCGCGAGCCCGACGCCGGGGCGCACTAATACAAGATTTCTCGGGAAAGATGACGTCCGACGTTATAGTGATCGTTGTCGGGCGGCTGTCGGGTTACTGTCGTGTCGCCCTTCTCTCTCGCTGCTCATACTCGCCACATCAACCAACCGATGGAGGCACGCATGAACACTACCGAACAGTCTCAGCAAGCTCGACTCTTGACTCCCGCCGAGTTGGCATTCCTGATCAAGGTATTTCGGGAGATGCGTCAGTGGTCGCAAGAGCAATTGGCTGCTATCTCCGGACTCAATGTCCGCACGATCCAGCGAGCCGAAAAAGGTGAGCCTGCCAGCCTCGATACGCGTCGCGCGCTCGCCCGTGCCTTTGAATTCGAGGACATCGACGCCCTGAGCAAACCCTTCACCATTCCGACGGAGGATGACCTCAATGCAGCCAAGGAAAAGTTCGACCGTGAGAACATCACGCTGACAGCGACGCCACTGACCACAGGCAAACAACTGGCCAAGCTCGCTGAGTCCTGCACCATCGATCTGTCCGAACCAGCATTCGAGTTGACACGCGAAGCGGACGAGGCGTTTGCAACCCTCGTCGATTATTTTCGCGACTATCGGGACTGTGCCGATGCCTATGCGGAAACGCAGAAGTTCGAGGTGTACGACGAGATACAGTCCTGTATCGACTCGCTGCGAGCACTTGGCGTCTCGCTACGCTACGCCATCCGGAAGGTGCAGATGAAACGGGGCATAGAACCAGACAGTAAGCCGATGCCTGCCACCGTACTCTATGTTGTGGCCTTTCCGCTTGGCAAAGAACCTGAGCAGTTCGCAACGCCAAAATCCGGCGGTATCGGATTATAGATCCATGTAGGCAACATATGCTGTCCCCTGGTCGGGAAGCAAATGCGATCACGGTTAGTTTCCAGCAATCGTTATGGAAGATGGAGAGAACGTTGCCCGACAATCACTCCGAAATCGATCCGTTTGCCCTGATCGGTGAGATGGCAGACCTTCTCGCACAGCACAAGCTACTGCCTTTTTTGGAGCCGGGCTATCCCGGCAACACTTGGGAATAGCTGCCGCCGAGCTTGCTGGCGACATGGCGACCGAGGTCGGTCGCGCATCTGATATTACGCTTGCTGAAATTGCCGATGTTTTTGCCGATGAACGCGGCGAAGCGGACGGCAAGCGGAGCGCGCAGGCAGCGATGCTGCCGGAGGCGTCAGGGGATCAAGGCCGCATGGCCCTGAGTCGGTACGAGGCGCGGGGTACAGCCCGCGGGCCCGCAGGCGTTACGCCGGGACACGCTATTGCGATACTTTGCTACCCACGCGTAGTCAAACAGCACCGTTCCATGACCGAAAAGTCCGAGCATTTCGAAAGGCAGATCGAACGCATTCATTCGTTGCTGGATGAGTCCGGCGCAAAAGTCACATGGAACGACCGGATCCCCGACCCTGACAACCCCTCGCAACCGCGGCAAATCGACATAACGCTACGTCGCGAGGACGCGCTTACGATGATTGAATGCCGCATCCACGCCGCCACCCAGGACGTCCAATGGATTGAAGAGCTCATCGGTCGACGAGCCAGTCTTCGCGCCAATGCGATCATCGGCGTGTCGGCATCTGGATTCACTCGCGGCGCCATCGCCAAGGCCAATGCGCATGGCGTGATGCTGCGCGATATGCAGTCGCTGACGGAACAGGAGATCTCTGCCTGGGGCCAACGCACGAAGGTATCGGTCGAACTGCATCACTTCGACAACGCCGATCTGACGTTTGTATTCGACAGCTCAGCACGCAGCCACATGACAGTGGAAAAGATCGAAGACGCCTTTCAGAACCGCCGCATACCACTGGCCTCCTTGTTCGATATGCTCACGAAGGAAGTGCGCGAGCGCGATCCAAGTTTGGCCGCCACGATGGTCCAGGCCAAGGCACGACCCAAAGACATCGCCTTCGATGGGATGCGCGTTCTTGCTATCGACGTCACCGTGGATTATTGGTGCGAAGAAAAGACGCTGTCTCTTCCTACTGTCGTCGCCTACGACATACCGGAATCCGAAGCTCTGGAGCGCAACACTTATGTGGAGATCATCGAGGAGGGCAAATTTGAAATCACCCAGTCCTCGGACAGGTTTTCCGTCGTTATCGATACCTCCTCAGTCGAGCTACCGGTGGGTGCCAAACTGGGGCGGTTCAAGCTTGCCTTCAGGCGTCCAGTAGAGATGCGCGAGTTTCGTCTGCTGGGTAACCCGGACCTGGGATTTTGGCTAGGGCCGAGTGTGCTACGTATCGCCTTCGAGTGACCAAGTCACACGCCTCATCAAGCCCCTATGCTCAACATCGACAGCACAGTCGAAGAATAAGGCCTTGAATTCACGCAGGGCAGTCACGTCGATTCGTTTTTCACTTGCCACGCGTCGGATGATCGCCACCTTGGCGGTACAGGCTTTCATCGGCTATCTGACGACGGCGCTCCATGCCTGACCGCTTGCATCCACGACATGAGCTGTATCGGAAGCACCTTCCATGCTCGACGGCACGCGACGTAAGTTCGCGTTAGAGCGGATTGGGATGGAACCCTCGATGGGAGCACCGGGCACCACTTGATCAGTGATTCGGTAACGCTATTCGATCCAGCGCCTCCCTGAGCCGAGGTACTGCAAAATCGAGAAATCGACGCAGCTTGAGCGGCATCTGCCCACGCGATACGTGAACGAGGTGAACGGGGGCGCCGAGCAATGGTTGGCCGACTACAACACCGAGATTCCCCACGACAGCCTTGGCGGGCTGACGCCCGCCGAATTCCGCCTTCAGAACGACTGACGTCGGCTCGCATTTTCGACACCACTGAAAAGTAGAGTTACGGTCGCTTCATGCTAGGCCCGGAAGGGTAAAGGAGGAGCGATGAAGAAGTCACGATTTACCGAAGAACAGATCGCCTACTGCTTGCGGCTGGCCGAGTCCGGCACCCCCGTCGTCGATGTCTGCCGGCAATTGGGCATCAGCGAGGCGACGTTCTACGTCTGGAAGAAGAAGTACGCCAGCCTCGGGGTCGCCGAGCTTCGGCAGCTGCGTCAGCTGCAGGAAGAAAATGGACGGCTGAAACGATTAGTGGCCGATCTGACGCTGGACAAGCAGATCCTGTCGGAGGTCATTCGAAAAAAAATCTGAGGCCAGTTCGCCGCCAAGATATCGCGCATTGGATCCATGAGCGGTTTCAGGTGAGCGCCCGTCGCGCGTGCGGACTGGCCCGGATACAACGAGCGACCTGGTATTACCGAAGCCAGGCAAAGGACCAGTCCGCACTGCGTATGCGCATTCGTGACCTCGCTCAAGCCAGGCCCAGATTCGGCTATGAACGGATCATGGTGATGCTGCGCCGAGAAGGCTGGCCGGTGGGGCGCAAGCGCGTACACCGGCTCTATTGCCTGGAAGGCCTGCAATTGCGAATGCGTCGTCGCCGACGCAAGGTGATCAGCCTGCATCGGGGACCGACGCCCACACCGACAGCTGCCCACCAGTACTGGGCGATGGACTTCGTCTATGACCAACTCGGCAGCGGAAGGCCTTTCCGGATCCTGACGGTGATCGATAAGTGGAGTCGTGAGAGTATCCTGCTGGAGGCCGATTTTTCGTTGAACGGCCGGCGCCTCATCGAAGCCTTCGAGCGCTTAGGGCCGACGCATCCGTTGCCTCGGGCAATCACCGTGGATAACGGTACCGAATTCACGTGCAAGATCGTTGATGAGTGGACCTACAACCATGGCATTCAACTGGACTTTATTCGGCCTGGCCGCCCCACGGAGAACGGTATGATCGAATCATTCAATGGTCGCTTGCGCGATGAATGTCTCAACGTTCATACGTTCGAATCCATCGACGACGCACGACAGAAACTCGCAGCGTGGCGGATCGATTACAACCAGCATCGACCACATGGATCGCTCGGCCATCTGACCCCGAGCGAATACGCGAAGCAAGGTCAGGAAGCAACGTCAGAAGTGGCCCAACTCTAGTTTAAAAGTGTCTGAAAAATGGGCCGACGTCAACGACCCGGCAACCTCTAATTTAGCGTGGCACTGATTTATGGGGAGTCGACACGTTGTCCTGATCAGCGAGGTGTTCGCTTCGAATAACCGTGGTATCAGTGGCGACTCAGCGCACCGCGGCGCACCGCGGCGCCGCGTATGCTCATCGCCAACCAAGACATATGTTCCGCTGGGATGACTTACATGAAGTGACGTCTGAAGCCTGAGAGATCGCACTCATCGCAGAATTTGGCGTGGAAAATAGCGTGTCCTTTTAATCGAAGCGCGACGGTCGCAACATTTTCGGACAATTGAACGGACATTCCTTCCTTCGTGCGTTCGTGCTCGCGCTTGTGCTCGTCACCATCCGCACTGGACGTGTACGCACTTTAGGGATGTGCCCCTTAAGTGCTTTTTTGTGTAATTTGGTTGCCGAGCTCCGCGAAGTTGAGGCACGAATCGATATAGCCCTGCGCTAGATAACCGTCCTAAAAACGGACGATAGCGAAGGTCGCCTTGAGGTCGGAAGCAGCCGTCCGCCCTACCCCCGATAACCCGCTCTAATCAATTACCGTGCCCTACCCTGCGCCGGCTCGACTGAATGCGGCTACTTCCTCATCACTACCGACGATAAGGCGAAGTTACCGTTGCACAAAAGTATTTGGACGGCTGAACGCGAAGAGGGCGAGCTTCGATCTTAAGCACCCTCATCAATGAAAAGCGACTTGGTTGACTATTCGGCATCAGCGTGCAATCGCCCTACCCAGCTATCGAATATCAATGAGATAAATTTTGAGAGCTGAAATCGCCAAAAACGTTCTCTTTCATCAAGATTCTCCTTTCCATAAGCGCCATCCTTAACCTCACACATCTTGGCGCGGTGTCCCGTTAGAAGTCGGTCATCTTTTGCCCTATCCGCTCATCGTGGGGCAGCCGCGCAGTGCCTGTCACCTTCGATGTAGCCAAGAAAAAGCGTCGCCTGTCGCCGGTTAGTCCGGCATGAAATCAATTATCAGCAGCTAACGATGATCAGCAAGGTTATCGCTGTCGCAAGTCAAAGTTGCAGCATTTTTTCAACCACAGCTAGGAGAAATGACATCATGAAATCCATTAATTTACCCACGAGACTTCCCGTAGCTTTCGGCATGGCTGCTGCTCTATCTATCTGCCTTAGCGCGTGCGCCCCTGCTGCTATTGGTGCCCGTCTAGCGCCGGTCGAGAAAACGGCTGTCGTAGCACCTGCTGCGGTGAAGGGAGCGAAAGGAGCAATCCAATCCGAAGTTCGTTTCGCCTATGGATATACCGATGGGAGTACATCTGCGGAAAAATCGCTTTGCGGTGACGTTGCAGAAGCTGAGCCGCCAAATAATGAGAACTACAGTGTAGTGATCTGTCAGGGAGCGACTCCTCTTGCCTACGCAGCGTTAAGGGCACCTGAGAAGGAGTTGAAAAACTTTCAACCCGATACTGCGACAAAGCGCCGTCTGGCAGAAATTGCGGCCGCCGAACTAACGCCATCACCGCAGCCTCTTTCTCAAGAGTAAGGCGCGCACGATGTTGATTCTCGGTTTTATCATCAGCGAGTAGCAGGCGTTAACGGCGCCTGCTACAACAAAAATGAACGCTATTGCTGCATGGCAGCTGTGGACTTTGCGTGGTAGAAAAAGGCGGCCAAGTGACACTCGTTTTTACGAGCATGCAATATAAAGTCCATATAAAGCCTACTTTAAGACTCCTCTGGATGATTCAGTGAATTCGCTCTATGCGAGTAAAGGCGCCAAGAACCTACAACAATTCTCACCTTTGTGCCCCCGCTAGGCCGGGACCCTATCGTCAAAGATCCATGCATGTTGCGCGCTCTCTCTCGCATTCCCGGAATTCCCCAATGGCCTTCGCGGTTGCCACGTGGGAGCATCTCCTTACCTAATCCTCTTCCGTTGTCGGCCACCGATGCAATAAAGAGTAATCGGCCAAATGAAAGAAAAAGATCAATGTCGGTTGCCCCCGAATGAAGAAACGCATTGATGATCGATTCTTTAAGTATGAGGTGAACCTCCTCACCGGGCGTCATTTTCAAAGGCCTGACGTATCCTTTGACCAAGGTCCTAAAACGAATATCATGCCTGGCGCTCAGATCTTCGCCAATTTGGCTTAGAGATGTAATGGGGTTCGAAGCGATCGCCTTGTCACGCCGCAGATGCCTGACTTTGTCGCGACCTTCCTTTACCGCATCATTTGTCATGGTCGAAAGACGGCTTAGCTCCGCTTGAAGGTGAGCATCAGAAACATCCTGTGACAGTGCAAACAGATGAAGTGAAAGGCTTTGCGTGCTCTGCAGGAGAGTGTCATGAAGATCGCGTGCAATACTTTCCCTCTCATTGGCTCGAATCTGCATGCGAGTACGCAACTGCGATGTCGCTTTGTTGATCCGCCAACGAAGCGCAAACCACAACAACGCTATCGCCAGTGCCACGCACAGGGTTCGGAACCACCACGTCTCAAACCACATGGGTGGTATGTCGAAGTGTGCCGAGACTGATGCGGTAGCCCAGGGCTCGTTTTCATTTGTCGCTCGAACTTCAAACCGATAATTCCCGGCCTTGAGATGGGAATAGAACGCCTGGCGTCGATTACCTGCATCTTGCCAAGTATCATCGAGCCCATGTAAGCGATATTGGAATCGGACGCGATTCGATTGCGTGAGTAACGGCGCGGTATAGTCGATCTGCAGACTTCGAGCTTCCTTCGGCAATAGAGAGGTTGCGTTAGCGTCGACGTCATAATTCCGGTTGCTGCCAGATAGCGCCGTGATTATCGCTAAAGGTTTAACTGGATTCATGGGAATGTCGTGGGGATCCAGCCACGCCGCGGTCGTACCGCCCGCAATCCAGATGCGTCCATCAAGGCCTTCACGAAGCGACGGAAGAGAATGAACCATGGATGGCGATCCCGGCACACCATCGGTTTGATCAAAGAGCTTATAGGACGCAGCGTACTCGGGGTTCTGCGTAACTGCCTGGATGTCATCAGAGGGGATTCTGATCATCCCATAAGGTGAATGTATCCAGAGCGCACCATCACGATCGAACACCAATCCAGTGATTTCGCTCAGCTTGGCGGCTCCGTCCAACTTGACGGTTGAGAATTTGCCGTCCTTTAGAAATTCTAACCCCTCTTCACCACCAACCCAGGTTAATCCGGCTCGGAAAGCCATCGCTCTTATTGTGCCGACGGAGAGACCGTTCGCTTCTTGAAACGTGTGCCGGCTCTGCCCGTCAACCGACACAATTCTGTTGGATGCATAACCAAGCCAGATGGTTCCTGACGGGTCGTGCGCAATCGAGACTGGAGTGCCTAGGTCGGTAGTGTGCGTCAATCGAGTTCCGTCCCATATTTCAATGGAATCGCTCTCGGTTTGCAAAATCCAAATACGACCTTGGTGATCCGTGGTCATGCCGAGGTCTTCGTGTCCAGAGAGCGTTGCAAGCTTAGTAGGCATACCAGGCGCCAATTGCCAAAGGTCCTCGCCGGCTACGGAGTACACTGAGCCGCTATTTGAATCGTTATAGATGGCCAGCGCATAAGGCGGCACATTTGTTGTCGTTAAGACCCGGCCGTTAAGGTGTAGCACAGGGGTGCTTTCGCTGCCTATCCAGGCATCCCCCTGGGACCCCGGCGTGATTGTCAGTAAATCCATGTCAGTCGGTAGAGAGAGAGTCGAAAAGGCTGACGGGCTAAAGCGGTCGACCCCATTTTCTGAGGCTACCCAGATGTTCTTCTCTCGATCCTCTATAACGGCGAGATCAAGATTTCCGGACAGCCCTTGTGACTTACCAAATGTCTCCTCCACGCTCCGATATGGAGTCGAAGAATTAGTGGTAAGCGCGGACAGCGACCGGATGTAGTGGATGCCGTCCGACGAACCGATCCATAGACCGCCTCTGCTATCCGTCAGTACATGGCGAGAAAAGATGGGGATGGACTGCCCAACGACGACAAGTTGACCATTCTCAAATTCAAATCTATGGATGAGATGGTCGGCAGTGGAGATAAAGATAGTTCCTTTATCGGATATGGAAACGCCGAATGCACCCGCTAGATTTCCAACCTGTGTAAAGTGAACAGCTCCGTCGCGAAGCATATAAATCGCTCCGCTTTTGCTTGAGGCAACCCAAAGGTTTCGATCAGCATCTTGCGCGAAGTTGCCAGGCCAAAAATTGAGCGTTTCCGTTGACAACAACCGCCAAACGCCCTTGTCGAATTTCATTAAGCCAACGGAATGGACGTAGGCGCACACCTCATGTCGTCTATTTTCAAAAAAATATGTCCCGTAGTAGGCGGCTTTTTCGGGCCACCCGGATCGGGTTCCGTAATTGGTTACGCGTCCATGCTCAATGAAACTCACGCCTTCGCCGCCATAGGAAATCCACAAGCCTCCCGTAGAGGGGGCGAACAGAGTGGAAATCGATGAGTGAAGCAGCTTTTCGCTGGAGGATGGCTCAAACGGGCGAAACTGGTTGCCGTCGTACTGCACCAAACCCTTTTTTGAATTGATCCAGAGGAAGCCATCGGCTGTCTGTGCCAGTGCATTCGCGCCGACTATCCCGTCTGCCCCAGTGAAGCTCGTATGGTGATAGTGACCGAGGTCCCAGGGGAGCTCGGCGCAGCGAGCAGCGGTCGAGACCGATGCAAGAATTACTGGAAACATCAACGTCAAAAGAATCCAGTTTACTTTCATAGCCTCTCCAATGATGCGGTGATGGTGTCGAGCCTAGTTCAACGCGTATCGATTCCGGCTGACTTGTTTTGTGTCGTGCCTCTCCCCCATTTGAGGCATTCCAAACCTGTCGACGCATAGTAGTCTCCACCTCAATCTTCGGGGTACATCGTCAAGACTTTCCTACTGTTGGTGCGATGAGCATCTCCAGTGGCTAACGGATTCGTCAAGGGGGCTCAATGCGAGTAATAAGGTATATCTCTGCGTCTACAGGGTCCGTCAGGTTGCTAAAAGCTGCGGTCCTCGCGGCAGCTGTATTGACGACGTTTAGTGCATCTGCTGCGTGGGCCGTCAGTAAACACGCGTACGATATTCCCGCAGAGCGCGTCATCGATGCGCTAAAGCTGGTTGCGCAGCAATCGGCTTCTCGGATCGTGATTTCCGATGAGCTCGTCGCGGGCATACGAACTCCAGGATTGAAGGGCAGCTACACCACAAGTGATGCATTCCGGTTATTGCTCAACGGCACGGGGCTGCAAGTACGCACCGTTACCGACGGCAGCTATGTTCTCGAACGAACGCCAACTGCCGCTGCTTACCCGATGGCCGCCAAGGAGCTTGGCACGGTCACTGTGACGGGAGATCTCCGGAATCAAGCCGCGGATCACTATGCAGGTTCAGATACCCCTTTAACTGGAGGCAACCTCGAAGAGTTGGGAGCCACCAGCATGCAAGACTATCTAGGCACAGTGCCTGGGGTGTCGTTTGCATCGGTGGCTGGCCCCGGGCTTTCCAATATCACTATACGTGGTGTTGGTACCAGCACTGGCATCGATCAGGGACAGCAGACGACGGGTATCTATATCGATGGCATTCCACTGAGCGAGGCTTATTTCAACTTGGCGACGCCAGACATTGATACTTTCGACGTAGACCGCGTCGAAGTGCTCAAGGGCCCACAGGGCACAACGTTTGGCACTGGTTCGATGGGTGGTGCCATCAATTACCTCCCCAACAAGCCCGACTTAGGCATATTTGAAAGTCGTTTCCAGGTTGGCATTGATCAACTTGATGGAAATGGTTCGATAGGTCATTTGGCCAAGGCAATGGTCAATATTCCGATCACGAACAATTTCGCTGTTCGCGCCGTAGTGACTGACAGTCGCACCCCCGGCTATATCGACAACGTTGGTACAGGGCAGAGAAATGCCAATGCGTCAGACGTCTTCGGTGGCCGCTTGATGATGACCTGGAACATTGACGCAAATACCAGCCTGGACTGGCTGACGCTGTACCAGAAGATCAAGGATTTCGACACTTTCAACGACGACTCACTCGTGGGGACGTTCGAGAACAAATCCGCCTTTCCCCAATACCTTTTTACCACTGCACTAGTTAACAGCATGAAGCTGGAGCATCGTTTCAGTGCCGCCACACTGGACGTCATGCTATCGGGGCACCGTAAAACGCAGGCCTCTGACAGCGACTACACGTCCTATTTTGAAAGTCTGTTCCAAGGCATGATCGGTCCGATTCATGCGCCGCAGACTGCTAGTGCTGACGGTAATACCGCGGAAGTGCGGTTGACTTCGACCTCGGACAGTCGCTTGCAATGGTTGGTGGGCAGTATCTACGATGAAACAAGCATCAAATATGCGGACACCTTCTACGCATCGGGTGCAACCGCAGCGATCAATCAAATATACGGCGGCGACTTAGGCAATCAGTTGGCTCCGAACAATGTATTTTATTGCTCGTGCGGCGACAGCCCAATGCGTGTGCGTGGGCAGGAAACTGCGCTGTATGGCGAGGCTTCTTGGAATTTCAACCCGCAGTGGAAACTGACTGTCGGCGGTCGCTACTACGACTCCAAAGTGACTTCGTCGAATCTCACCTCGGGATTCATCAATTATCTCAGCGCGGGCGTGCCGGCTACTTATGTAACTGGTCGGCAGAATGAACAAGGCTTTTCGCCCAAGGCATCGCTCTCCTACCAGCTGGACAAGGACACGATGGTCTATGCCTTGGTGTCGACAGGTTTTCGTTATGGCGGACCAAATCCCAATCCGCCTGGAGTGTTCAGCGCCGCGCCAGCATCCTTCGGTTCGGACAAGCTAACCAATTATGAGCTAGGGCTACGCACATCCAATGAAGCCAAGACGCTGACAGCCAGCGTAACCGGCTACTTTATTGACTGGAAGAATATTCAAGTGCGTGAATTTACGCCTTTGGGTTTAGCCTATGCCACCAATGCCGGCACCGCCTATACCTACGGCACGGAAGTCAGTCTGGCATGGCAACCGGATCAGCACTTCGAGTGGCAAGGTGGATTGGCTTTCGGACGAGCCAAGCTCGCCCAACCCTATGAGCAGAGCTCAACCCAGATCGCGCCATCCGGAACCTTGTTACCTGGCTCTTCCAAGTGGAGCGGCAGCAGTATTGCCACCTATCGCTTCGATGGCACGTATCACCCGTTTGTGACAGCCACCTACCAGTATCGAAGCAAGGCAACCATCGACTTATTCAACACCGTACCGAAGATGGGTAACTACGAATTATTTGGCTTACGCAGCGGCTTTGTGGTTGGTAACGCCACTTATACCGCCTATGTCGAAAACATCGGAAATGCCAAGGGTCTGACCAATGTGTCTCTCGCAACGAGCACAGATCTATGGCGATACTACGTCCAACCCCGCACACTGGGCGTCATAGCCGACTTTGCATTCTAAGCTCGAGAAGCCATGCCGCGGAGGCGGCCTATGAAGGGCTCTTATATGCTGCTGGACATCTGCCAGCATGGTCTCCGCATCTGCAATGTTGTATGCATCAGCAAGCCGACAATGCGTTGTGGGACCCAGTCCACATCCGTCGAGAAGTTGTTGGCTATTGAACCAGGCCATCCATTGCAGAATGGCGAATTCCACCGCCTCCTTGGTTTCCATGATGCTCGGCGTCGGTGGATGAGTTCAGCTTTGTAGAGACCGTTGATGGTCTCCGCGAGCGCGTTATCGTAGCTGTCACCCTTGCTGCCCACCGACAGCTCGAAACCGGCCTCGGCTAGATGCTCGCTGTAGCGAATGGAGACATATTGCGACCTGCGATCGCTTTGGTGAATCAAGCTGCTGTCACGCTCAGGTTGACGCGCGTAGAGCACCTACTCCAATGCATCGAGCACAAAGTCAGCCCGCATCGAACTGCTAACACCCCAGCCAACGATGCGTTTGGCGAACACGTCAATGACGAAGGCCACGTAGAGCCAGCCCTGCCAGGTTGAGACGTAGGCAAAACCTGAGACCTAGCGTTGGCTCGGCATGTCCGGCCAGCAATACTATGGCTTCACTGGAGTCCAAACGTAACCGCGTCCTGTCTTGGAGACTTTTCCGATACCTGGGAAATCGATATGTGCAGCAGCTACCAGGTAACCTTTACGAGCTGCATCGGCCAACGCCTTTTCGCGAGCTGCGACGGCGTCAGCTGGAGAGCTGTCGAACTTGATAGTTACTTTGGGATCTGGCAGTTGCACCATAGCCAGGTGAACCAGATCACCCCAGACAACGAGTACTTGCCCATCGCTCTCCACCCGATAGCCGGTATGCCCTGGCGTATGGCCCGGTTCACTCACGGCAGTGATGCCCGGCTCAAGCTGCTCGCCGGCGTGGAACGTTTCGAGGTGACCTGACGCAGCATAGGGGGTCAGCGCTGCTGACACCGCGTCAAATGTCCCCTGTACCGATGGGTCGACCTTAGCGATGTTGGTGCGGTCCTGCCAGAAGTGGGTTTCGTTCTCATCCACACGCACGGTCGCGTTGGGATAGACAACTTGACCATTGTTGATGAGACCGCCTGCATGATCTGCATGCAGGTGGGTAATCAGCACTTCGTCAATCTGTCCTGGCTGATAGCCCGCCGCTTCGAGATGTTTTTCGACCTCGCCCAGGGTGGGGCCTAGAAAGGCGCCTGAACCGGTGTCGATCAGAATACGCTTGGCGCCGGTGTCGATTAGAAAAGCATTGACGGACGTTGGTACGGTGGCACCGGCGTGTGCCTTGGTGAGAGCGTCTTGGACTTCGCCCTTGTGCGCTTCGACCATGAACTGTCCCGCAGGTAAAGCAAAGACTCCATCGGACAGTGCAACGACGGTGACTGCACCGAGCTTCATTTTGTAAAAGCCGGACGCCGTCGTCTGAGTGGCAGCGTGCGCACCACTGGCTGCTATAAACCCGGTCAACATGGCTGCCAGAGTTTTTAGTAATGGGCTGACGCGCGCGGCTCTGCTGATGTTCATGGCTATTCGTCTCCAGAAGGTCGAGTAGCTACGGTATCGGTGTTGCGCCAAGTCGAATAGCACAGCTGTCGCGCCTTATGGCTTTTTGAAACGTTTACTAAAAGACAAAGCACGCCGATGTTGATCTTTCAAATGGAGCCAGAGGCCGACCCGAGAGATCGCCTATATCCGCTGACCAAGTGCAGGTCGATCATCAGAATCGGCGGACAACTCCTGCATACCTTCACCAACTCGGGATGCCCGGCGCTCTAATTCATGTCACCCAGCGAGGAGTCAACCGTGTGCAGCTTTCCTCGGCGAAGAAAACCCTCAACGTTTGTTTCTACGCGCCCATTCAGAGCAGTGATCTCCCCGTCTTTGGGGGATGTCCGCTACCATGCAAAAGCACCTATCATCTGGCGAGCCAGAGGGTTTAAGGCTCCAAGCGTGCCAGGGCACCGTTCGAAATTGGGGAAACTAAAGTGCGCCAGGGCATTAGACGTCGTCTGGTAATGCTTGTCGCGTCGGCGCTGTCTGTCGGGACCGTTGCCGCTGGCACTTCTCGTCCGTGGACGCTTCAGCACTACACTCATACGGCATTTACTCCGGCAGACGATAACCGCGTCGTCAACGTTGGCCACATCACGCAGGCTGCCGATGGCTTGCTTTGGCTTGACACGGCACAAGGATTAACTCGGTTCGACGGCGACCGATTCATTCCATTTGTGCCGATGCCTGGCGAAGCATTTCCAGGTCCAGACATTGCAGACTTGTTTGCACCTTCGACGGGCGGGGTATGGGCCTCATTCACTGGCCGTGGACTGAGCTTCATAGACCACGGGCACATCACTAACTATCTCAACCAGCCTGGCAACACCTTTGCAGGGGGCAGGTTCTTCGAAGACCGCTCTCATCGGCTCCTTTTGTATGGGCGAACGATGGGATTTCTTGTGTTTGAGAAGGGGCAGTGGAAGGCCGCCGGCATCAAGTCGCCAGATCCTTTGCACGTTCTAGCCTACGACCCGGACTTCAATCTATGGGCAGTGGACTTGCACGAAGGACGCGTCTGGGTACTGCACGAAGGGGCTACTCAGTTCACAGATACCGGAACCGTGGTCCCGAAAGCACTGGGCATATCCGCGCCATCCCGAGGCATTGTCTGTATCGGCACACAGGCGCATGTCGTTCAACGGTTTCAGGTAGCTCATGATCGTTTGACCGAGATCGGGGAGCCCATTCCCTTCTATGCCAAGACGGTAGTCCCCGACCTGCGTGGTGGAGGCTGGATTGGAACTGGAAGGTCGGGCGTTGTCCATCTTGACCAAGTCACGGATCTTCTCAACCCAGGCAAATTCAGCGCAGTACGCAGCGAAGTTTTAGACCATAGCACCGGACTTACTAACGAAGTCGTCCCTATTGTGTTTGAAGACAGGGAGGGAAACATTTGGGCCGGCGGCGACAAAGGGATCGATCGATTTACGCCGTCTGCCTTCTCACGCCTATTGCTACCGCCCCACACGAACATGATCACTTTTGCCCCTGGCACAGAAGGCGACGTGTGGATAGGGAGCGAAAGCAACAATGTCGTTCACTATGTCAACGATGTGGCCATCGTGACTGACGCGCCTTCAGGCGCCATGACCATGACGAGCGACGCGCGAGATGGCACGGTATTGGCCAACGGACTCGCGGATATTTGGCAGCTGCAGCCGGGCGTGCCGCATAAGCTCGCATCGATTCCAAGTGATGCGAGCAGCGCAAACATGGAAACCATCTTTTCCCTGGCACGCGACCTCGACTCCCGGTTGTGGACTGCTTCGACCTCGCCAAATGTACGTGTCGACATGTTGACCCATGACGGTTGGCGAGAGCGGACCGATATCGGTCAGCCATCTCGCCTCATTCCAGTACCGAGCGGTCGGATTTGGGCAGCCTATCCAGATGGTAGAAAGCTCGCTTTCGTCGACCACGATACCGTCACGCAATTAGGCCAAACGAATGATTTAGTCGCCGGCCGTGTCAAGACGATCACTGAATTCGACGGAGTGACCTGGGTTGGAGGCGACGCTGGAGTTCAGATGTTCCGAGGCGGTAAGTTTTATCCCTTTACACTCGCTAGCAACGGCACGCTCGATAGCGTAACGGGTCTCGTGCGCGACCAGGAAGGCGCCCTATGGATTCATACCCCGGAAGGCCTGACCCGCATTTTGGCTGGTGATATCACTCGATTTCTTGCCGATCCCGCCTATAAGCCACCCTACCTCTTTCTTGGAACACGAGACGGTGCCCCTGGCATTCCATCTCAGTCACACTCTCTGCCCTCGCTCGTGCTCGGCTCAGACGGTCGGCTATGGGTTGAAGGAGGCACGGAAGCAGCCTGGATCAATCCCGTCGACCTGCCACTCCGTCCCGTTCCGCACCCGCCCATCGTTATTGAGTTGGCCAACGGCGCAAACCGGATTGATTTTCGGCCAGCAAACGTAAAGATTCCGGAAGGCATCCGTGACCTGCAGATCACTTACACCGCTCCCGACCTTACAGGTGGAAGGACCCTTCATTTCCAGACGAAACTTGATGGTTTCGACGACGTATGGCAAGACGCTGGAAGCCAGCACATGGCGGTTTATCCCCATCTGAAGGCCGGTCATTACCAATTCTCGGTACGTGCTGCACACGAAGGAGGCCCGTGGATAGCCTCGACGTTGCCCCTGCGCTTGGCAATCGCGCCATATTTTTACGAGACCTGGTGGTTCTACGTCCTATGCGTGGTTTTGGCTTTGATCGTTCTCTGGGGTTTTGTCCGGATGCAAATTCTCCGTGTCACGGCACGAGTACACGCCCGCATGCAGATACGCATCGACGAACGCGAGTCGGTAGCAAGGGACCTGCATGACACCCTGCTACAAAGCACCCAGGGGTTAGCTCTGCAGCTTGAAAGTCTTTCAATAAAATACCCGCAATCTGACGTAAAGGCTGATCTTCACCACCTAGCGCGGATGACCAACGACGCTGTCACAGAAGGTAGAGATCGGGTGCGTGCCCTTCGCGCAACAGGAAGTCATTCGTATGACATGAGCACGTCACTGTGCCGAATCGGACGAGAGCTTGGGCACCAACATGGGGTCAAATTCGAGAGCGCATGCAAAGGTCGCGTGCGGCACATGAATACCTTACCCGGCAGTGAGCTTCAGCTTCTGCTCGGTGAAGCGCTAGCCAATGCGTTCCAACACGCGAATGCCAGCTATGTTCGACTCGAGATGGTATTTGGAATGTGGCGTTTTACAGCGTCAATAAAAGACGACGGCGTGGGCATTGACCCGGAAGTAGCGCGCCTCGGAGGCCCAGAGGGTCACTGGGGATTGATCGGCATGCGTGAGCGAGCAACGCGCATAGGCGCTCATCTGAAAGTGCTTCGCCGATCATCCGGTGGTACTGAGGTCCACGCAAGTGTATCTGCGCGCCGCATATACGCATGGCGCCAGGCAGATTCGGTACCGTAAGTACGTCGTCAAAAATCCACACATGCGACTAGCGAAAGCTGGCTTGTTGTGTGCTTGACCTGGCGCATTTTGGCGGTACGCATCCACTTTGAATAATCTGCGCAGATGGAAGTGGCGTTCGCCACGAACACTTCTCGCGCAACTTTGCACAACGAATCGCACATTCCTGCAATCTAGATGGCTTTGCTAGGACGACTATGGACGCCTGTTCGGTGTCAATCGACTGCCCGACAAAGACGCGTTGCAACACCGCAAACGAACATAGACGTCAGAGCCAGGAGAGATCATGAACAACACCCTGAGAGTCACCGTCCCCGATGGAACCTTCTCCGCCTTCGTCGCGCATCCGGTCGCAGGCGAGGGTCCGGTTGTGGTTATCCTGCAGGAAGCCTTTGGAGTAAATGACGGCATCCGTCAGATCGCCAGCGAAATGGCGGCCCAAGGTTTTGTCGCGGTTTGCCCTGATCTTTATTGGCGTTTCGGCCCGGGAATTGAGCTTTCCGATCATGTTGAAGCGGATTGGAAACATGGCTTCGAACTCTATGCCAAGCTGGATATCGGCAAGGCCGTTGACGACGTCCACGCTACTGTCGACGCAGCACGCTCCCTATCGACAACGGGCAAGGTGGGTGTCATGGGCTTCTGCCTCGGCGGCCTGCTCACAACTTTGTCAGCAGCCCGATACGGCGTGGACGCTGGAGTGTCGTATTACGGGGGTACCACGGAGAAATATGCCGACGAACTTCCCAAAGTAAGGGGGCCGTTGCTCATGCACATTGCCGGCGATGACGAGTATATGCCGCACGACGCCCAGGCAATCATCCGCGAAGCCTCGAGTCCAGTCGCGTCGATCGAAATCCAGGTCTACCCGCATCGGAATCACGCTTTCGCGCGACCGAGCGGTGATCACTATGATCGGGCCGATGCAACGATCGCCAATGCTCGCACAGTCGATTTCATGAGAAGTCATTTGAATTGAGCCAGTAGCGAAAATCCGGACATATCCGGGATCAAAAATCTTGCCCTGCCTACGAACGGCACCCTATTCCTACATTTTCCGATGACAAGACCAATGAATGGAAAAATCAGTAAGTGCATCCAGCTGTCTGCAGCGCTGCTTCTTGGTAGCGTGGCAACCGGCGGCTACGCCTCGGCAGCCATGCCTGTGCGTAACATCGTGCTGGTGCATGGTGCTTGGGTCAACGGAAGCGGATGGAAGCCTGTCTACGACATTCTGACAAAGGACGGCTATAACGTTTCAATCGCCGAGCACCCACTGACCTCATTTGACGCCGACGTGACCGCCGTCAAGCGGGTCATCGATATGCAGGATGGACCAACCATTCTGGTAGGTCACAGCTACGGCGGCGCGATCATTACCGACGTCGGTAATGATCCAAAAGTAGTAGGGCTGGTCTATATTGCGGCCCATGCGCTCGATTTGGGTGAAACTCAAGTTTCCAACGGCAAGCGTTTCCCAAGCGCTACGAGTAAAACCAACGACGTCAAGAAGACAGTGGATGGCTTTCTCTATATCGACCCTGCACATTACCCGACTGACTTCGCAGCAGATCTGCCGCTGAAGCAAGCTCAGTTCGAGGCGAATGCCCAGGAGCTGACCGCAGGCTCCATGTTTAACATCCCCGCCGGGCCACCCGCGTGGAAGACCAAGCCAAGCTGGTACGCGGTGGCGATGTCCGATCGCATCATCAATCCTGATCTCGAGCGGATGTACGCTAAACGCGCACATAGCCACACGATCGAAGTGCCGGGCGCAAGCCACTCTGTGTATGAATCGCATCCGAAAGAAGTAGCAGCCCTGATCGAACAGGCTGCGAACAACTCTGTTCCGTAAGTGGGTATCAAAGAGGCCGACGACAGTGTGTGGCTTCGTTGGCGATAACCGCTTCGTGGGTTACTAGGGATGCTCGTCCAGAATAGTAACGACCCGGGAGATGGCCTTGTCGTTGTCATAGACCTGGTGGCCAGAAATCACGATAGTCGTTGATGCCGCGCCACGGAGTATCGCACTGGCCAGCGGCACTACACCGTCTCCCCGCTGCTTAGCCCCGGGTAGATCCCCTGCGATGGTGTAGTAGCGAATACCAGCTGCAGGCATGAGCGACTGCGCTGCGCGGCTCACAGGCTGGTTGGCGCTCAACGTACTGATACTGCTGACGCCATCTTTACGATAGTCGGCAAGTAAATCACTTCGCATCCTGGGTGCATTGACGCTCATGATCCGACGCAAGGCATCAAGTTCAGGACCTTTAGGCATGACAATACGCATAGCGAGACGGCCAATGAAGTCGTCGCTTAGAGGACTTCCCAAGTGTGGTGATGCCAGAAAAATGGCTTTTGTGACGCCTTCGTACGGCTTGAAGAAGAGCACTTTATGGATAGCAGTCAGATCAGCCGCGTCACCGCGAATGTGATCGAAAGGATCTGTACTCATTGCGTTCCAAAGGACATCGCCGCTATCTGCGGTTAACAGCCGCGCCACCACGCCGCCCATGCTGTGACCAATCAACACGATGCCATGTCGTGAAGGATCCATCTTGGTGGGGTCAAGAATGTTCCAACTGCTGTCGAGAAATTCCTGCACCCGAAGTCGATTGACAAGCACGGGAGCATTGGTCTGATAGATAACGTGCCAAATCTGATAGCGTGCTCGCAAATCAGGGGATTCGAGAATGCGATTGGTTAGACGAGCCCAGATCAAGGGACTCGCTCCCAGGCCATGAATCATGATGATTGGGGTCTTGGCAGGGTCGTAGTCCTGCAGAAGATACAAGCCCTGCAGGGCGCCGATCCGCGTTCCACCAATCAAGTTCCACAACGCAAAACGGTTTAGTCTGGATGAGTCAAGCAACAGGGCATAGGGTGCCGTCAAATCAATTGCCAACGGGTATGCCTTGTCATCGATGAGAATATTCGGATGCGCGGTCGGGTCCGTTACTACTAGGTGTGCCTTGCCACCACTGCTCTCTTCGACCCACGCCGTGGCGGGACGAAACACACCCTCTGCTGGATAAAGTTTGCAGATGGGGCGATTGGTGCAGCGAGCCGTTACCGCCACGAGTGGTACACCGAAACCCGCTGTCGCTGCACGGCTTTTAATCGATGATGGCAACGCCACACTACTCGCGTGAACGAGTTGGATGGGCCCGGTCAAGCTGGGGGAAAGATCCCTCAACTCCACGGTGAGGGGTAGGCCCGCCAGATCGAGCGTAGTCGAAGTCCAGCGGTGCTTGGCGTCGGTCAGCAACAGCTGCATTAACTTGTCTGTACACATCGCACTAAGCGAGCTGGCCTCCTGGTCTCGCCCCGCGCTATTCAACGCTAGATACGCAGCCGAAGCGCACTGTAACCATGCTCGTGATGAGAGGTCCGAACGCGACTCGCTAGCCGCCTCGCGCGCAAACTGTCTGGCTGCCAAGACATACGCCGATGGCTTGGTCGCATTGACGGTCGACTTCTTCAGAGTTGCGGTACAGGCCGCCATTGAAGACAATGCCACGACCGCTAGTATGCGGCGAGCCTGTATGACGAACTGATCGTGGCACATGGCTTCTGGTTGACTGGCGCAATTTTGGCGACTGCCTATTGTCGCGCGAACAAAAGAGCCGAACAGTATAAAAACAAACGTTTTTTACCGCGACGTTTTACAGAACAAATCTACAAACTGCAGCTTTCTATCGCTAGACACGTGCATAGATCAGTGAGCCTATAGATCTGGCAATCATTGAGTCATCGCTGCGCAACGTCCTCCGTAACTGAACTTGCATGCCAGGGTGCAAGTGGTCTTTTCGCAGAGCGCATCATTCTTGGTTGATCCGTGCGAGGTATGTCCGTGGGGAACGCAGTATTCGTTAGGGCCATGAAGCGTCTGCTGATCGCAATCGCCGTGCTCGTGCCTGGTGTGCTTTGGTGCTCAACAGTGGCGTCTACTACTTTTGACACTGTGGGAAGCATAAAGAATGACTATCACCACACAAGTTGGGGGGCTCGAGAAGGCGCCCCGCTGTTTGTGTGGAGCATCGCTGAGACCCCGGATGGGTGGCTGTGGCTAGCAAGTCCACAAGGGCTCACTCGGTTTGATGGACTGGTGTTTGAGAAAGTTGAAATACGCGAACCCGACAGTGAGAAGCCGCCTTCGGTGCGCAGCGTTTACGTAGATATGAGGGGCGAACTCTGGGTCATTCTTTCCAACGGCGATTTATTCTTACGCTCTGGCGATAAAAACAACTCAAAGTTCACGGCGATAGATGCCCCTCCCGATCATATCGGTGACCTCGCTGAAGATGGCCAAGGGCGAATGTGGGCCCAAACTACCACGGGAAAAATCACAGTTCGTGACCATGGAAAATGGCTGCCGGTCGGCCCGGCTTGGGGATTGCCTGATGGGAACGGTTCCGACCTTATGCTCGACGCTGCCGGCCAACTTTGGTACGCCACGGATGCCGGTATGTTCGTCCTGCGCAAAGACGCGGCGAAGTTCGAGAAAGTCGCTGGCCCCGCTTACCCCAATACGCCCATAGAAAGGTCCCAAGCTGGCAAACTTTGGCTAGCCGGCCCCAGCGGTGCTTCAGACTTCATTGACCGCCAAACCTTCACGGCCAATCAATCGGAGCAGCTTGGGCCACTGCCTGAATCTGACGTGCAATTACTGAACAGGACTGGCGGAATATGGTCGGTGGACTGTGCAGGAGGTGGGATATGCCGAGTTGGCAACCCCCAATGGCGCCTTGGTATCCCGCGAAATTCATTCGGCCAAGACACCTATCAGCGAGCCGACGGCCTCACGTCGGACACGGCAATGACTATTTTTGAGGATCACGCCGGCGCCATCTGGGTTGGAACTCGATCGGGAATCGACAAATTTACAAAGAACGTCGTCAATGTGGTCCACTTTCCTGAGTCGTTGACCACTTTTTCGATGTTGCCCGAAGATGGTGGCAAGATCTGGGTGGGTACGGCCGTTGATTACCCGGGAAGGACTGATCACCTATGGCTGCTGGACAAGCAACCAACGATTTACCCAGGGACGTCAGGAGCCATTTTGTCATTTTACCGTGACGTCGACGGAAGCATCATCCTTGGCGGAGCTCTGGGATCAGGTCTGAGAATTCTTCGCGATGGCCATGTGACAACATTTAGCCTGCCGGCAGACCTTCAGAAAGACAATGTAGCTCACTTGGCACGTGATGCAGCTGGCGATCTCTGGGTAAACTTTGACGTGCACGGTGTTTACAAATTCCACGACGGATCGTGGATTGCTAGGGATGGCTTCGCCTCACTGCCACGATCCCACGCCGACGCCATGGCCATGGATCGACAGGGTGCGATATGGCTGGCGTACGAAAGTGCCTTGTACATCATCCAAGGCAATACGCTGGTACGTTATGGCAAAGAAAAGGGACTAACCGTTGGAAGCGTGACCGGGATCTTTCCGGGAAAACCTACGGTCGTTGCAGGAGCACATGGGCTAAGCACATTTGACGGAACCAGATTTGTTCCGCTTCTATTCAAACGACCAGAAGTTGCGACCCACACTTCAGGTCTTGTTCGGACCGAAGATGGGGCGCTATGGCTCAACGCAAGCTCGGGTGCGGTACGTATCGCACCGGACGATCTAAAGCGTGGATTATCCGCTCCGGACTTCGCCATGCCAGCACAAGTATTCGGCAACGATTCCGGCATGCCTGGCAAGGGACCGCCAGGGATACCGGCAAACACTTTGATTGAGGGCTCTGATGGAAACCTATGGTTCTCGGCAACCGATGGTCTTGCTTGGATCGACCCACGCAAAATAGGTGATCCCCCTACCCCGCCCAAGGTCGTCATCCGATCATTGACGGCAGAAGGAGTCAATTATTCGTTGCAACAGAACATCACATTGCCTGCGCTGACTAAAAGCCTTGTAGTGCGCTACACCGCCATGAGTCAGACGATGCCGGAGCTTTTAGAGTTCGGCATATTTCTGCATGGTTTGGACAAAACTTGGCAGAATCAAGGAAGCATTCGAGAGATCAATTATTCAAACTTGTCGCCCGGGTCCTATAGCTTGCAAGTGCGTGCTTGTAATGCGGATGGCGTTTGCAACGACGAAGGGGCGACCGTTGACTTTGTGATCGCCGCCGCCTGGTACCAAACCCGTCTGTTTTTCGCCCTTTGCATACTGCTATCTGCTTTTATCTTGTATGGCATACATCGATTTCACCACCATCGCGTCGTGGCAAGAATCGAAGCCCGAAGTAATGAGCGCCTAAAGGAACGCGAGCGAATCGCCAGGGAACTACATGACACGCTTGTTCAGGACGTCGAGGCTCTCATTCTATCTGTCAGAGTATTGGACAGCGACTATGCAAAAAACGATTTCATGAGTGAAAAATTGACAATCATTGCAGACGCCGCGCGTGCGGCCCTGGATTCCACGCGAGCGCGCTTAGGCGGGTTGCGAAATTCAAGTCAAGTTAGCAATGAGTTTTTCGATTCTTTGAAGGATTACGTAGGGAAACTGATAGCGCTGTACAGCACAGAGATTGAGCTGCTCGCAACCAAGGGAGACGTTGAGTTGCAAGAGAACGTAGTGGAAGAAGTGGACGCTGTCGTACGCGAGGCGCTGCTCAATGCGGCGCGCCACGCGATGGCGACATTGGTCTCTGTCAAATTTACGTACGATGCCCGCTTCCTGGAAATCTGCGTATCCGACAACGGTATTGGCTTAGAACCAGACATCCTGCTCAACGGAAAACGAGAAGGCCATTGGGGATTGGTTGGAATGCGCGAGCGAGCACGCAAGATCGGAGGAACTCTCAAGATTGCGAAAGGAGCTACTGGCGGAACCATAGTTAGGCTGCGTGTTCCAGCAAGCGTTGCCTATATCCGATCTTCTCGCTGGTTTCCAAACATCTTCAGGCGTCGACCGCAGGTACAGTAACGCATAGAGATGCGAAGCCAAGCCGTGCGTGCCTCTTTCGAAGGCACTAAGCTTTCCAGCGCCCGCCTAAGTTCAAGCATGCAGTGCTGACCACGCGACATAAGTCGTAGCAGAGTCCAGCCTATTTCCCCAACTGCAGGGTCAGAGGAAGGACGCCATCGATAACTCCCGATGCATGCTCGTGCGGCACCGGCCCTTGGAGTCGGATCTTAAGCGCTAAGTCTGTTTTGGAGTCCGCATGCTCCATCGCCTCTGCATAACCGATCGTACCTTCGGCATAGAGAGCGTAGAGTGCCTGATCAAACGTCTGCATACCGACTTCACTGTTTTGTTTCATCGCTTCACGAATCGTTGCAATCTCGCCTTTCTCGATGAGATCAGAGATATAGGCTGTAACGAGCAGTATTTCGACGGCGGGAACCCGCGTGTGATCCACGGCCTGCAGTAGCCGCTGGGATATTACCGCCTTCAGATTGAGGGAAAGGTCGACCAAGAGCTGATGACGTGCTGTATCTGGGAAAAAGTTGAGAATTCGATCGAGTGTTTGATTTGCGTTGTTGGCGTGCAACGTTGATAGACAAAGATGCCCCGTCTCGGCGTAAGCGATAGCCTGTTGCATCGTCTCGCGATCACGAATTTCACCAATCATGATGACGTTGGGCGCCTCGCGCATGGCATTTCGAAGCGCGTTCTCGTAGCTCAGCGTATCAATGCCAACCTCACGTTGATCAACAATCGACTTTCGGTGTTGATGCAGATACTCGACCGGATCTTCAATAGTGAGGATGTGCCCACTGCGATTGCGGTTGCGGTAATCGAGCATCGACGCAAGTGTCGTTGACTTTCCTGATCCCGTCGAACCGACAACGAGGATCAAACCACGGGGTAACACCACAAGATCGCGCAGCATGGGGGGTAGCCGCAAGCTCTCGATGCCTGGTATCTCGGTTGGTATATAGCGGATGGCGAGCGCCACCTCGCCACGCTGACGGTAGACATTCACACGAAAGCGTCCGACACCAAGTGGCGCAATACCTAAATTCATTTCGAGGGTCGCCTCGAACTCCTTTTGCTGCCTGTCGTTCATTACCGAATAGGCAATCGTGTGTGTGTCTATAGGCGTGAGAATCTTGTCGCTGAGGTAGCGAGGTGTGCCAGCAACGACCATTGAAGGAGGAGCGCCATGGCTCAGATAGAGGTCTGAAGCATGCTCAGAGGCCATCATGGCGAGTAGCTCAGAAATATCCATTGCACACCCTCTGCTTGATGAGAAGTTGCTGCGGAAATTTATGCTCGGTCGATAAGAAGAACGATTTCACAAGTGCTTCGATCACTTTGAATTGAGTCTCGCATGATCGGAGTGTACGACGATCGTTATCAGAATTTTCATGGATTCAAACGACTTTTCAAAAACGCTTTGCGCTGAAAAAAATCATCTTTTCATTCAATCCAAATCATTCCTGCCGCGATAGCTTAAATCGGAGGATTGCTTTCGGATTGCGACTGTCCTCATAACCGCTGCACGCTGCAAGGCATGCGACTTTTGTAGTGTGCTTCGCCCTACGTCGCTAACGCCTAGACCGTATCTTTGCGTCCTTCAATTCTTGAAATACGAGGATCCCCTAATGAACTTTCTTAAAGCGTTGTTCAACACCTCCATGGTTGCAGCGAGCAGTCCATCGGCTAGTAGTGATAAGAAAAAGATAGTGACCATCGTTTTGGTACACGGTGCGTGGGCGGACGGGTCAAGCTGGAACAAGGTGATACCCATTCTTCAGGCCCAAGGACATGAAGTGCTAGCGGTACAACTTCCACTTACATCATTGGAGGATGACGTGGCGGCAACCAAACGTGTGCTCGTTTCGGCATCTGCACCCGTCCTGCTGGTTGGTCACAGCTGGGGTGGCATGATTGTCACAGAGGTAGGCGACGATCCAAAAGTTGTTGGCCTCGTTTACGTCGCAGCGTTCTCGGGGAAGGAAGGCCAATCGACCGGTGAGCTCGTCAATGCCTATCCAACGCCGCCCGCTCTATCGACGGTCCGTGATGATGGTAATGGCTTTGTATATATTACGGAAATTGGAATGATCGAAAACGTTGCACCCGACCTGCTGGAGAAGGACGCGCGCATATTGGCCGTCACACAAGGTGCGCTCGCTAAACGCACCTTCGGAGACAAGCTCACGAAGGCCGCATGGAAGACGCGACCATCCTGGTATATCGTCTCCGGAAATGACCGCTGCGTCAGCGTCGCGTTGGAACGCGATGCAGCCAAATTGATGGGAGCCACCACTACCGAGCTTCCATGCAACCACATGTCACTGCTATCCCATCCTGTCGCTGTCGCAAAGGTGATCCTCGGCGCCGCAGAGTCAGTCACAAAGATGTAGTCCTGTCTGCTACTTCGCCTTTGGTGCTGGCCCTTCATTTGCCAGCACCAAAAGCGCCACGCGCATCCGCAGCACTGTTCAGAATACTTTTGAGCGTCCTTCTCCGCCGGAAGTGTCTCGTATTTGCTAGTCGATCGAGGCAGCGGCTCCGCTCTCATCCCCATGCTCTTCGTCGTAAGTAAGCGTCGCCTCGGGAATCACCGTCAGACGCGCTTTAGAGATGGGATCCCCGCTTTGCTCCGAATAGCCGTAAGTCCCTTGGTTCAATCGCTGAAGCGCGCGCTGCGCCTGCGCCAGCCGTTTTAGGTTGTGCGCATATAGGGCTTCATCATTCTCCTGTATTGCTGACCGGCTCGCGGCGTCACCGCGCTCATGCGCTTCGCCGTCGGCCTCGCCTTGAATTGTCTGCTCCTCGACAGCAGCGCCATCAGCGACTCCGATCAGTTCATCTATCAGCTTATAGAGACGTTCCTCTTGCGAGTCGAGGAAAGACTTTTCCAAAGCACAATTGGTGCTATCACGATTACCCATCATCTTCTCCCGATAGTGGCCTGCCGCATCAAAGTACGTCTTTGCCTCACGATGGGAGATAGTGGCCGTATCACACGGGACGCTCTTGTCGGTCTGTGACGAGTCCTGTTAATTAGATGCAATTAACCACGAAGCCCGCGACGCAGCGCAAAATAAATGTTTGTTGTCGATAAACAAGCATGGCCGTCCAACTGGCAGCACAGTCGTACAAACCCGGTGGTGCGAATAGGAGCAAAATTAATTCGAACACAAGCGGCCAGACGTGCTGATGCATCTAAGTAAGCACGCTGAAGCGCCGGGTCCAAGCGCACGAACAAACTGTGTCTAACAACTCGAGGTATCGCCATGACAGCGCCCATCAGTCACGACAAATCGCGCAGGAAATTTCTGGTAACGAGCAGCGGTATCCTGGCAGCTGCGACTATTGGTCCAGCTGTCTTCGCTTCCGCCGCCAAGGCAGGCACCGCTGCGACAGCTCCCCATCACCATGCAAAAATCAACGCCAAGGAGTCGAACGAAATGAATACGATCACCACGAAAGACGGCACGCAAATTTATTTTAAGGATTGGGGCAAGGGCCAGCCCGTGGTCTTCTCACACGGTTGGCCGCTTGATGCGGACGCGTGGGATCGACAGATGGATTTTCTGGCTAACAATGGCTACCGCGTCATCGCACACGATCGACGTGGCCACGGTCGTTCCAGCCAGCCCTGGAATGGCAACAACATGGACCAGTATGCCGATGACTTGTCGGATCTATTCGAGAAGCTTGATCTGCAGGATGCGATCATGGTGGGTCATTCGACCGGTGGCGGCGAAGTGGCCAGGTACATTGGCCGACACGGGACTAAGCGGGTTGCGAAGGCGGTACTGATTAGTGCCGTGCCGCCAATCATGGTGCAGTCGGCTACCAATCCGGGCGGCCTTCCGATCAAGGTTTTTGATGATATTCGTGCCGGGCTATCAACGAACCGCTCGCAGTTCTTCAAGGATCTTGCGATCCCGTTCTTCGGCTATAACCGCCCGGGCGTCAAGGTGGTTCAGGGGACCGTTGACTGGTTCTGGTTTATGGGCATGCTGGGTGGCTACAAGGGCCTGTACGACTGTGTTAAGGCCTTCTCCGAAACTGACTTCAACGAAGATCTAAAGAAGATTGACGTTCCCACACTGGTGCTTCACGGCGACGACGATCAGATCGTCCCTATCAAGGACGCCGGTATTCTTACTGCGAAGATAGTCAAGAATGCCAAGCTGAAGATCATCCCTGGCGGTCCGCACGGCATGTGCAACACGCTGCCTGACGAGATCAACGCTGAGCTTCTGGCGTTCATCCGCTCCTGATCGGCTTGGCCTCTCGGCCTGATAAGGATGGATGGCGGCATATCCGCCATCCATCCTTCCCGCGATGACAGGGTTTTGGGAATTTTCCCGGCGGCCTCGCCGGAACCCTTCCGCCAGATCTCTCAGTGCCTTATGGCTACGCCATTGGGGAGAAGACATGCTTTCGATTCGTCGTTCCAACGAACGCGGTCACGCCGAACACGGCTGGCTCGACTCTTATCACAGCTTTTCGTTTGCTGATTACTACGACGCATCGCATGTTCACTTCGGTTCGATACGCGTTATCAATGAGGATCGCATAAAGCCCGATACCGGCTTCGGTACCCATGCACACCATGACATGGAGATCATCAGCTACGTTCTTGAGGGTGCCTTGGCGCACACAGACTCGATGGGCAACGAAGTGATCATCCACCCAGGCGAAGTCCAACGAATGTCAGCCGGGACGGGTGTTGTGCATTCGGAATTCAACCACGCCACTGAGGTGACGCATTTTCTGCAGATCTGGATTCTGCCGAAGACCGCTGGCCTTCAGCCCAGCTACGAGCAGACCTTTTTCCCTGCCATTGAGAAGCGTGGAGTACTTCGGCTGGTCGTTAGCCCGACCGGCGCTGACGGCTCAGTCACCGTGCACCAGGATGCGATGGTTTACGCGGGCCTGTTCAATGGCGCTGAAAGCACAGCCTTGGCCATCGAAAAAGGACGTCTTGTCTACGTGCAGGTTGCCCGAGGCGTGATCCATGTCAATGGCTCGAAACTCGCTGCCGGAGACGCCGCCATGCTGACCAATGAAAATCGCATCCTGCTGGATAGTGGCAACGATGCCGAAGTCCTTGTGTTCGTTGTGTCACCTATGGATGTGTCGCACTAAGCACTGGTCGAGTTCCGTCTCAACTACCGAGAAGAAAAAATGACTAACGATACGTTGCCACTATTGAAGCCCGAAGAATGTGCGCTGATCATCGTTGATCAGCAGGCGGGGCTGGCTTTTGCGGTCGGCTCAGCCGATAGACAGACCCTGCGCAGCAACAGTGTCGCGATCGCACGTACAGCGACGGCATTTGGTGTTCCTGTTGTGATTTCAACGTCAGCCACGAAGGTCTATAGCGGACCCGTTATCAGCGAAGTTCTGGCTGCGGTACCAGAGGTCAAGACGATCGAACGACGCAATATGAACCTGTGGGAGGACGATGCGGTAAGAGCCGCAGTCCAGGCGACGGGCCGACGTACGTTGCTGTTCTCTGGACTTCTGACAGAAGCCTGTGTTTCTTTCCCAGTTCTATCAGCTCTCGCAGCGGGTTATCGAGTATTCGTGGTCGCGGATGCTTGCGGCAGTCTGACATGTGCCAGTCATGAGTTAGCTTTGCGCAGAATGGAGTCAGCGGGAGCATCGCTGACATCGTGGCTACAAGTGCTTCTTGAATTCCAGCGCGACTGGACCCGTCACGATACCTATGAGGCGGCGCGCTCGATCGTCGTGGATCACGGTGGCGGATATGGCATAGGGCTGGCTTATGCTCGCGAAATGATTCATCCCTATTGAAGGTCGTTTCACCACCTCTCGTCGGCGGCAAAGTTCAAACGACGCGCCTCCTTGGGATTGAGACGTTTGCTGGGCAAAGCCGATAAGACTCCCACATGCATCCCTCTCACTCAGCCGTTAATTATTCCGCGCCTTATTCCTATGCTTACCGCATGCGTTCGATCTCTCGCGTCAAGCTTGGACATGATTCCTCGCATGTGACTCTTTACGGTCTCTTCCGAAATCGCTAGCTCACGAGCGACCAGTGAATTGGAGTTTCCAAGAGCAACCGACTTCAGCACCGCTATCTCGCGTAAAGTCAGAGCCTCATCGACGGCGTGATCTGCCAAGCCAGCAGCGATCTCTGCCGGAACATACTTTTTCCCAGCGGCGACGCGCCGAATGGCGAGAGCCAGGTCTTCCAGTACACTGCTCTTCAAGAGATAGCCGATGGCACCGGCCCTGAGCGCTCTTAGCGCTTCCACATCGCCATGGTACGTCGTGACAACGAGTACTTTCGCATCAGGGTGCTCCGATACAAGTATCGATGTGGCATCGACACCGCCCAGACCCGGCATGCGCAGATCCATAAGTACAACATCTGGACTGTGCAGGCGATAAAGGCTAATGGCCTCGTGTCCATCTCCCGCCTCGGCAATGACTATCATGTCAGGTTGCCTGTCGACGACAGCAACGACTCCGGCACGGAGTAGTGGATGATCATCGACTACAAGTATTCGAAGCCTGTTCGATGCTTCCACTGATGTCACCCTCGTAAGTTGCCCGTTCATCAGCACATCCACATGATCACGAGCAGACGTTTCGTTTGGCACAAATTCAATCGAAACGAAACATGCGCGGTTATCTCCGAACTCCAGCAGTCCGGGTTGGCCGAGGCCAAAGCGATGCCGGACTGAGAAATATACTCCGTGATCTGCCTTCTTGTCCGTGGCGCATCACCTACTGCCAATATCACGCGGAGACTCCCCCACTGATACCCGGGGCCCTGGCGCCAAGCACTGGGACTGCACGAAACAACTGATGATATTTGCGACAAGCTGGGGGTACTGATGGTGGACTCCGTTGCCAGACCTCGGGAGTACGGTAAGCAATAATGATCGCCACTTTCGAGATAATGTGAACCAGTTTTCTACGGGAAAGCCGATGTCGTGATCACCTGAGATAACGAGGATAGGCGTCCCCGTTCGTTCAAGGTGATCGAGGTAACCTCCATCGTCATTGAAATTATCTGCATGCGATGATTGTTGAAGTAATTTCATGTAGAGATCTTCCGGGACATCCGGGCTCCGATCCATTTTACGAATGGCCAAGCGACGCCTTGAAATAGCGGCCAACTCCCGACTTTCAGCCGACATGGGCTCAAAAAAAAGAACGATCTCATCATCCAGCGTTGCTCGCGGTTTGAGTGCGCATGCGGAAAATGCGGGAGTGGGACTATGCAGGTTCGCGCCAGGCGGGTTCGTGCCCAGAAGAATGAGATGAGTGACCCGCTCTGGCCAAACCGTCGCGACGACCTGAGCAGCATGCCCGCCAAGCGACCAACCACCCAGGACGAACGTTTCAATGTCCAGGCCGTCGGCCAGAGCAATGACATCGTGCGCAAGCGATTTGGGGTCATAGTCCGCTTCACCAGTTGACTTCCCGGTCCCACGGTAATCGAACGTTATGACGCGAAATCGCATAGCCAATTCATCAAGGAAGGCTGGATCCCACGTATCGATTGTTCCCCTGAATCGAGTGCATAGAATGAGAGTGGGTCCGTCGCCTACAGAACGACATGCAATCTGCCGATGGTTGACCTCAACGAGCTCCGTCGGGACATCTATTGCGGTTACCTTACCCTCCCTGTTCATTATCAATCTCCAAGACTAAGCGTCAAAGCTTCATTGATCGTGCCGGAACGCGGCGCAACGTAAATACGGAGAGCATTGCCGTGCAATCTCACTGCATTTTTACGCCGCTTTTGAGCGCGAACCACATGGCGACTCCATGCCAAGATCGATGAGCTTGGTTTATTACCTGCATATTGCAAGATTGGACAATGCATTCGTACCCCAAATAAGCGTAACGTCGTATCCCTCAAAAGTGGGATAGCAGCGCGATGGCATCTCGCCACTAGGTCATGCAACGCGCGCCTCATGATCGAAAAGCCGCTCCATCTCCTCCCAAACGCTGTCGTCATCACCTTCAGCGAGGACTTGGTAAGCATTCCTACCGTCAAAAGCTCGATGATGCAGGGACATCCACCGTGCGGCTTTACGCGAGTCGCCTATGTTTGCAGTGAGGGCCTGCGAAAAAATCGGCCTGTGCATGGCAAGGACATTGAAAGCCGCGGTTATGGCCGCCTCTCGCATGGCGGTTGCCTGTTCAATGGCGACACACGCTTCGTTGAAACCATCTTCTGCTTTTCCCACGTCGCCCTCCTCAGAGCTAATAAAAATCACAATAGCGATCCGCTTTGACTTCCAGGCGTATCGCGGAAGCCATCACGAACCGAACAAAGAAAATCTACGACTTCCTGGGTACGCCCCATTGATACCAGCACTTCCGCCGTTAGATCGCCCAGCTCTCGAATTCGAATTTCCTTGTACCAAGACATCACCTCCGCTGGAGATGACTCAATCTCTGCGGCGGTGCGCAATACCGCCACAACCCCGGGAACAATTCCGAAAAGTGTCGTGTAGCGCCCATTGCTAATGGGACATAGCAAACAGTCAATCGGATCAGCCCCAAGAGCTTGATCGAGAAAACCTTGAAGACTAGTCATGGAGACACCGATGGGGTGATACGTAAAAGCCAATCCACTCGCCGCTACTCTGGGCCATTCACTGTTGAGTGTCGTCCCTCGAGATGGTGTCCTGCATTGCACTCTTTTTAGTTACTCGCAACAGGGCAGCGCTAGAGCCACCGCCAAGATCTCTCCGCTGCAATCACCGTTGGACATGAAATGGCCCGCACGGATTGACGTCTACGCACATCGAAAGACATTTTGAGCGCTCCACGCATTAAGAAAATGCGGAGAAACGAAAGCGCATTCGATCACACAATCATGCAATCAATTGATTGATGACCGCGCGAACATTCGAGCTGAGGGAGTCAATCCTCGCAACCCATCCGTGATTACTTTTTACCGCCGAAATCATTGACTCGGAGAATACTTATGTCCGCAAAAGTTGCTTCAATCAAGCGAAGTGAGAAAGGCCTTCTCACACCAGACAATTGCGTTTTTGCCGTCATCGACATGCAACCGCAAATGTTGTTTGGTGTATCGAACTTTGATCGTCAGTCGATCATTAACAATAACCTGCTGCTCGCGAAAGCCTCTCGCATCTTCGATGTGCCGATCGTTCTTTCGACGGTCGAGAGTAAGGCTTTCAGCGGAAAGATTTGGCCACAGCTCAAGGCCATCTATCCAGACCATCCCGTCATTGAACGATCAACCATGAACTCGTGGGACGACAAAAACTTTGTCGCCGCTATCGAGGCGACGGACCGCAACAAGATCGTCTTGGCGGGCCTCTGGACAGAAACGTGCGTCGCGCTACCGACCATTCAAATGCTTTTTGACGGTTACGAAGTCTACGTCGTTGAGGACTGCTGCGGCGACGTAAGTGACCTCGCTCACAAGAATGCAATGAAACGAGTGATACAGGCAGGTGCGAAGCCGGTAACAGCACTTTCGGTCACTCTGGAGCTCCAGCGAGACTGGGGCAATCGCAGCACCTACAACGCTGTGATGGACCTAGCCAAGAAACACTGCGGTGCGTACGGCGTCGGCGTGGAATATGCCTATACGATGATTCATGGCGCAGCGGACACGGAGTATCCCCCCTACGTCGTCCCAGCGACGCCGGAAACTTAAATCCTGGCGGGCAATGCTACGCGAGCCGCATTGACGGCGCAGACGGTGTGTGCGCGACGAGTTGGTTCGAAAATAACCTAGCTCTTTCATCTTACGCGGCCACGCTTTCATTGCGCTAGAAACGTTCGGTTGTAAGGACATAGGCCCCGCCTCTAGGCGGGCTTATGTCTTTCGGATAAGCGAGTTTCCTGAAATATCGCATGAAAACCCTATGTCGCCACCGTGAGGCAACCCTAGATGACCAGCATTCGACACCATACGGTCAGAGCCAATGGCATCCGTCAGCACTATCTGGAAGCCGGCGAAGGAGCTCCGGTCATTTTGTTGCATGGGTTTCCCGAGACGAGCTATGCCTGGCGCCACCAGGTACCCGTGTTAGCGCGGAACTATCGAATCATCGCGCCGGATTTGCGCGGATACGGGGATTCTGAGAAGCCTGCTGCAGGATACGATAAACGCACAATGGCCAACGACCTTCGAGAACTGATGCGTGTCCTGGACATTCCTCGCGTTGCGCTTGTTGGCCATGATCGTGGAGCACGTGTTGCGACGCGCTTCGCCAAAGATCACCCCGAGGCTATTGACCGGCTCGTGGTGATGGATAACGTCCCGACACGAATTGTTGCACGGGAGTTCAATAGCACCCTGGCGCGCGCCTATTGGTTTTTCATCTTTCACCAGATTATGGATCTGCCCGAGGCCCTAATAAGCGGAAGAGAGGACATTTGGCTTCAGCATTTTTTCTCCGACTGGTGCTATGACCCTCAAGCCATTTCGGGGACAGCCTTTGATACCTACGTGCGTGCCTATCGCGGATCCGGCGCAGTACGGGGAGCCTTGTCCGACTATCGAGCAAACGCAGAGGATGTTGCGCAGGACATCGTTGACGCCGATATCAAGATTGCGTGCCCAACGCTATCGCTTTGGGGAGAAAACTTCTACGCGGTGGGGAAAATGTTTGATATGGCGGCCGTATGGTCCGAGATGACGGTCGACCTTCGTACATTTGCGATACCACAGTGTGGGCACCTACCTCACGAAGAGCAGCCGGATATCGTCAACAACTTGCTGCTTGAGTTTCTCCAGGGATGGCAAGGATGATCGCTGCCTGCCCCAACGAAGCTCGTGCGGCATAAACACAATGGTGACGTGAGAGCCAAGAATGAATACCCGACCTGCTGCAACCGGTGAGCGCTCCGGAATATCTGTGCGTACCGTGTTCGCCATGGCACTGTGTTGCGGGCTCGCGGTGGCGAACATTTACTACAACCAGCCCATGCTTGCACTCATCGAGCAGCAGCTGGGAGATCGGGCTATCAGTGGCCTAGTACCCACAGCAACTCAACTCGGATACGCGCTGGGCCTGTTCTTGCTGGTCCCCCTAGGCGACTTGGTGGAAAGGCGCCTCCTGATTGTGGGGCAGTTTCTAATCCTGAGCGTCACCTTGGTAAGCGCCGCCATCGCACCTAACGCATGGGCATTGGTACTTGCGTCCTTCTTTATGGGTATCTCCGCCACAGTCGCGCAACAAATTGTTCCTTTCGCTGCCTTGCTGGCTTCGCCGTCGACTACAGGGAAGACGATTGGTAGGGTGATGAGTGGTTTGCTATGCGGAGTATTGCTTTCTCGTACGCTCTCCGGTTTCGTCGCAAGTCACTGGGGCTGGCGGACCATGTTCTTGATTGGCTCGCCGCTTGCTGTGCTTGGTGCGGGTGTCATGGCGGCGTCTTTGCCAATAAGCCGACCCTCAGGCAGGTTTACTTATCCCGCCCTTATCATTTCACTGCGCGAGCTCTGGAAGACCTATCCACCCTTGCGGATGGCGACATGTTCGCAAGCAGCGCTGTTCGCATCGTTCATCGCATTTTGGACGATCTTATCGTTGCATCTGGCTGAGCCTGGCCTGGGCTATGGCGCGACCGTCGCCGGGCTGTTCGGAATTGTGGGCGCGGTGGGCGTATGCGCGGCGCCGCTCGCCGGGCATATCGCCGACCGCAAAGGTCCCCAACTTGTGATTGTGCTCGGCGCCGCCGTCACCGTAGCGTCCTGGCTCGTTTTCGGTGCCTGGCGCGAACTCGCCGGCTTAGTGCTTGGAGTCATCTTGCTCGACTTTGGTGTGCAGTCGTCGCTGGTTTCCAATCAGCACCTGATATATGCCTTGAACGACACTGCCCGAAGTCGATTCAATACGATCTTCATGAGCGGCATGTTCATTGGTGGATCGGTTGGCTCTGAAGTCGCTACGCTTGCATGGACTTCTGGCGGGTGGTCGGCTACATGCTTTGTGGGGATTGCTTTTGCGGCTATCGCGTTGCTACTTCAGGTGCTCACTCGGAGGCGCCGGCCGAGTACCCCTTCCCCTGCTGGCATGAAACAGGGCAGCTAGTACTACGCCGCACTCAAGCCCGTAGGACCGTGCAACTCACGGATGTACCGCTCCGCATGGATCGGTACATCCGTGAGTATCAAGACCAAAGTGCGGCTAGTCCTGCGGCGTTGCGATCAACGCTGGCATGGGGAAATTCGCTCGCATCAGCCCGTAATTTGCGGGAATCCAGAGGTAACCGGTGCCATCTTCGTTCACCCGGACATGACCGATACCGGGAAAGGAAATGTGCGCCGCTGCAACCCAGGCGCCCGTTGATGATGCCTTCTTGAATATCTTCAATCGCGACTGGACCGCGGCATCGTTATTGAAGTCGTACTTGATAGAAGTGCCTGGTTTTGGGAATTGCACAGGTGCTACGTGGACAATATCTCCCCACACCATCAGCGTCTGTCCACCATTGGACACTTCGTAAACGGTATGGCCCGGACTATGACCGGGCGCTGCGATTGCCGTAATTCCGGGTTCCAATTCTCCATCTGCATCAAAGGGTTTGAAGTGTCCCGCCGCGATGTAGGGCTTGAGGGTATCGATCGCGCCGTCGAACATGGGCCAGAGAATTTTCGGAACCTTTGACTCATTCTGACGATTCAGCCAAAAGTCCGCGTCGACCTTGCTCACGCGAATGATCGCGTTCGGATAGACCATTTTTCCTTTCAGCATGAGTCCACCCACGTGATCGCGATGAAGATGCGTGAGAAAGATCTCGCTCACCTGTTCCGGTTGATAGCCCGCAGCACGAAGATTTCCAAGCAAAAGGCCTCCGTCCTTTCCGTACAGCTCGCCCGCGCCGGAGTCGACCATAATGAGCTTCGCGCCTGTGTTGATCAGGAATGCGTTGATCGAACCCTCAGTAGGTGATTTTTGGTAATTCAACGCCATCAAGGCATCAGATTGCTGTTGCGGAAGGCCAACGAGTAATTCGTCCGCTTGAAAAGGGTGCGTGCCATCAAGAAGCGCTGTCACTTCAAACCCACCTATCATCATCCGATAGAAGCCTGGAGCTTGTGCCTTGTGTGGGGGAATTGCGTCTTCTGCGAAGACAAGCATCATGGTGCTTGGGACACAGACGAGTAGAAATAATAACCGTGCGTAAACGATGGCTCGAGACTTCATTGCAGTGTCCTCCTGGTGTAAATCAACTTGATTTCGATACATGGGCTTAAACCCTTCCTCGTAGAAAAAGGGTGCCCATCAAGGCTAAGAGGAGCGATCGGCAAAGCCTTGTATGTCCATGAGCGAATTTGCAGTAAAGCGACCATTAGCGTCGGCGTTACTTCCACGTAGTCGCTTCGGCGGCACAAATTCAGAAACGATCATCGTTTCGTGCAAGCCGATCGGCAACGTCCTTCCTAAGATAAGAACAGTATCCAGCGTTGCTTCGGATGCTTCATCGTCGATGCCAAGGCATCGGCGTGCTTAGCCATAAAAGGTTTAAAAATCCTTCTGGATGCAGTGCTTCACCGCATCTGAAGCGATCCCGCAGCAGACGTCCGTGGCCGTTCGGTGCCACGCGACATACTTGCCAAGCCGCTCATACTCACGAGGAAAAGCACATGTTCAAGAGTCTTCTCATTTGCGCGTTAACGGTAGCGACGGCGGCCGCGTCCCTAGCTAGTTCAGCCGCACCCACCAAGTCGACGGTAACCGTTGTACTTGTCCACGGCGCCTGGGCGGATGGCTCAAGCTGGAGCAAAGTCGTCCCACTCCTTCAGGCCAAGGGCATAGCTGTACTGGCTGTACAAAATCCGCTGACGTCACTGGACGACGATGTGGCAGCAACAAACCGCGTGCTGGTGTCCGCTGCCGGCCCCGTTGTTCTGGTAGGGCACAGTTGGGCGGGTACAGTCATTACGCAGGCGGGCAATGACCCAAAGGTTGCCGCGCTGGTCTACGTCGCAGCCTTCGCCAACAAGGACGGACAAGCGGCAGGCGAGCTGGTAAATGCCTATCCGAAGACGCCCGCACTGGGCACCATTCGCGATGACGGTCATGGGTTTCTCTACCAGACCGAACAAGGGGTTCTGGATAACTTCGCACCCGACCTGCCACGTGAGCAAGCCAGGACCATGGCAGTAACACAGGGAGCGCTCGCAGGTCGCACCTTTACGGACAAGGTGACAACCGCTGCTTGGAAGACAAAACCCTCGTGGTTTGTCGTTTCTGCCAATGACCGCGTCATCAATCCGCAACTTGAGCGTGATGAAGCAAAAATGATGAACGCCAAGACCACGGTTCTTCAGTCCAGTCACGTGTCGTTGCTATCCCACCCCAACGAAGTCGCGAAAGTGATTGAAGACGCTGTCGCTTCCGTTGAAGCGAAGCAATAGAAGCAGACGCGGGGCGCTGGTGCCAAGTCGCCCGCGTCCTTTATGGTCAAACGAGAATCAGGAGTATATGCATTGCGCCTGCCACCGCTCTCCCCCAACGCCATGAATCCTGAACAGGTGGCACTCTACGACGACATGAAGGCGGGGGTGGCCGCGAAGTACAGCGTGTTTCAGACCATGCGCGATGACGGCGCTTTTATTGGCCCGTGGAATGCCTGGCTGCATGACCCGGAGATCGGCAGTGCTATGTGGTCGTTGAGCAAGGCCATGACGAAGGCGTCGAGGCTGCCGGACGACGCACGCCAGATAGCCATCCTGGTCGTCGGCGCACATTACCGCGCTGGCTATGAGATATATGCACACGAGGCAGTTGCAGCGAGGCGCCACGGCATGAGCGCCGAGAAATTGGCTCTACTCAGGGCGGGCAAAAAGCCCTCGGATATGACAAAGGAGGAATCGCTTGCGTATGACGTAGCCCGCGCACTGACAGGCGGAGGGGTTCTACCTGCGCAGACGTACAACGATGCCTTGGCGGAACTCGGTCAGTCGTCGCTGAACGAACTGGTCTATCTAGTTGGCTACTACAGCATGCTTTCGATGACGCTGAACGCATTTGACGTTCCCGTCCCTTAGCCCTTCGCTCCTTGTAACTCCCTCGCAAACGCTCACGTACTAGAACTTGTAAGAAAGCATCACCCGGTTGTAGCTGAAAGGTTTGTTGCCGGGGTTTAGGTCGTTGATGCCACCTTCCGAGTGCTCGAAGCGATTGCGGAGCGACAGCCCATGTAGCGCCCCTTTGAAGTCGTAGACAACATCAAAGTAAACGTCATGGCTGTCACCGCGAAGCGTCGTGCTGTACTTGGTATACGCCATGACAAATCGAAGCGTATCGTCTAGGAACGCGTATTCCGCCTTGGCTTTCCAGGCATGGCCTGGTCCCTGCTCGACAAGGCCACGTAGCATCGAGGTGGTATACAGCGGATCTGTGGCGTAGGTGATGGTGTATGGGGTGACAAATGATCCGAGGCCCACCGCGCCCTGTTGTTGTGCGGACTGGTTGTAAGCCAGATCTATCTGACCGTTGAAGACCGACGCACCAACATCCGCCCCGATGATTCTGCTCCTCACTCGGTCTCCTGCAACCCCGAGAAGTTCGGTCTGTGTTTCCACAAGGATATTGTCGGGACCGCCAACCTCATCTGCGTACTGCGCACTCACAAACGGAGCGAAGTCAGAACCCAATTTGTATTTATAAGTGCCATCGACATAGGCCATGCGACCAAAGCCCAGAAAATCGTAGTACCAGGACTCCGCCTTGACATACTCGCTGGCATACGTAGTGCCGATGGTCCACGTTCCATTTGGCCGCCTGGCAGTGAGTGGCAACGATGCGTTATTGCCGTACATCGAATCGCCATCGTAAGTGGACGGATAGTACAAATTGTCTGCATGGAACCCATCTGACGTCCTGCTCTTCCACTGCAAACTGCGGATACCCACAATGGTCCAGCCTTGGCTCGGCGTGACTTGCGCAAGGATCGCTTCATAAGACGAGGGAAGGACGCGCGAGTCATTGCTCCCCATCCATGGCGTATCCAGGTATTGATCGCCTGCCCTGACCAACAGCCGTCCATTCTCGAACTGAAGAAAGGCCTGACTCAACGCGGTTACCGAGTTACCTGGCCCCATCAGCGACACGTCAACATCTGCCGGAGTGTCCGGCTTCGTCCCCAAAGCGTTCGCACTGACGGCCGATACGCCGACGCTGAATCCATTTGCGACGGTTCCGCTTTGAACGTTCAGAAGAATCGCGCCCGAGAATGCTCGCGCATTCGCCTTGTCGGTGGTCGCATAAATGCGGTCGTAGTTATAGGCCCTGAGCTGCCCATCCACGTGCCCAGCGGTAAAGAACTGGGCCATGTCATCATCGGCCACGCAGATTGACGTAGCGCCCAAAGCCAGGAGGCCTCCAACAATGATCAAACTATGGCTAGCTCTACGCATGACTCAATGCCACCCCATTGAAAACTGACCCATCGATGGACGTCTACTTTTCAACCAGGCTGGTGCGTTCAGTTGTCCTGCAAGTCGATTGATCTTCATGTTCATACACGTCCGGACGGGCTATTCGTCTCCAGCTAAAGGGCGTGTGATCGGTCATTATTTTGAAGACGCGTGAGAAGTGTGCTTGATCCGTAAATCCGCACATGACGGCCACATCGGCAAGCGGACGCCCGTCCGTGCTGAGTAACTCCTTCGCTCGCTCGATCCGCCGCGCCTGCAACCATCGATGGGGTGGTACCCCGACGGTCTGCTTGAAGGAGCGCGTGAAATGCCCGCGCGATAGATTGCATGCCTTCGCCAATGCGCTGGTAGAGATATTGGTATCCATCTGCTGCAGAATTAGCCTCTTGGCCAAATTGGCTTGCCATGGCGCAAGCCCTCCCCGCGGAGGGGGGCACTTAATATCCTTCAACTCCTGCGCCCCGAGATGGTCCTTCAATGCAAGCGTGAGGTGACTGAGGACGTCATCCCTGACGCGAACGCGACGATCATTGATGGCCTGTAAGGCACACTTCAAAGACTGGCTCACTACGTCCAGCGTGCCGCGATTCCATGCCTCCAGTATTTTTAGTAGCTGCATCGCCTCCAGACGCGCCTGCGCATCAACGGTCTCGTCGGAATTGGATGTCATCGATCGCAGTGTGGAAAAGGTGGCGGAGAGCTCCGCATCGGCGGACTGGCCGGTCTTGTTAGCGGGCAAACACATAGCAATATCTCCAAGCGGTCTGTTATCGGCTCGGGCTGAGGGTCCCTGACGCTGGCCCCACTCTCATCCCGAACCTTGGCTGCAGCAGCGCCGCACAGACACTTGCGGCGGCGACTATGTGAAGTGCATTACTTCGATGCGAGTACCAGGTCCACTGGAAGGATCTCGCTACGATTTTCTTGTGTCGATGAAGCCGGTCCCTCTGTCTTACCCCCACTTTTCGACCGGTGTTTCAGGTGCGACGAGTAACTACTTGTCCATAGCTAAATCATCCTCCAGCCCCTTCTTTTTCCGTACCCCAATACGAAAGGCAACGAGCTCACTCATTTGAGGGATGGAAAAATCTCGGGACCGCCAAGAATGTGCATTGGCTTATTTCAACTTTGATCGTCGTGACAGATGGGTAACATCGCAGTACTAGTGCTGCCTATCTAAAACACCCGATGAGGCGGGGAAGCAGAAAGAGTAGAGAGAGAGCGAAAAGACACAAATTAGCGTCCATATCTTCAATACCCAAAAAGTCCAAGCCTCCACGATGAATCTTCGGCGTTGATAAACGGTGAGGCCGCGACCGCGACATTGACGCGTCACCACTTAACTAATATTGCTCATGGTCGGAGGGACCGAATGAAACCCTATCTGCTATCGCTCGCCGCTGGTCTTCTAGTGGGAATTTTCTACGGCATCATTCATACGCGCTCACCAGCTCCGCCCGTTATTGCCCTAGCGGGACTACTAGGGATTCTTGGCGGCGAACAGATCCCACCACTGGTCAGGCATCTCGTCGATCGACCGGCCAGCATGACGGCATGGATAAGCCATCAGGTAAAACCGCACATATTTGGACGTCTACCTCAGGGTTCGCAACTGAGTGCTGACGACAAAACAACCAACCGGACATCCCCATGAATAGTCCAAACACCATCGAAAATCTTGTTCTCTACAACGGTCGATTCACCACACTCGATCCGAAGTGTCCCAATGCGACAGCGGTTGAGATATGTAATGGTCTGTTCAAGGCGGTTGGCAGAGATGATGAGATCCTTGCTGCCGCTGATCCGGCAAGCAACAGGATCGACCTGAAGGGACGGTGTGTCATTCCAGGTCTCATCGACAACCACCTGCACATTATTCGTGGAGGCCTCAACTTCAATATGGAATTGCGATGGGACGGCGTTCGTTCACTCGCCGACGCAATGGACATGTTAAAGCGACAGGTTCTTGTCACACCGCCGCCGCAGTGGGTTCGCGTTGTGGGCGGATTCACCGAGCATCAGTTCTCAGAGAAGCGACTGCCTACGATTGATGAACTCAACGCGGCGGCGCCCGACACTCCCGTATTCCTGCTTCATCTATACGACCGTGCCCTCCTGAACGCTGCCGCATTACGGGCGGTAGGTTATACCAAGGACACACCCGAGCCCGTTGGCGGCCAAATTCAACGCGACTCTCAAGGCAATCCCATGGGGTTGCTCCTAGCAAAACCGAACGCAGCCATCTTGTATGCAACCCTCGCCAAGGGACCAAAGTTACCATTCGACTACCAGCTCAACTCCACGCGTCATTTCATGCGCGAGCTTAATCGGCTCGGCGTGACTGGCGCTATTGATGCGGGCGGAGGTTTCCAAAACTACCCGCAGGACTATGCGGTCATTCAGCAGCTATCTGATGCTGGTCAACTGACGATCCGTCTTGCCTATAACCTTTTTACGCAGAAACCAAAAGCTGAGCGTGATGACTTTCTCAATTGGACGAAGACATCAACCTACAAGCAAGGAACTGACTATTTTCGCCATAACGGCGCCGGCGAGATGCTAGTGTTCTCGGCGGCAGACTTTGAAGATTTCCGTCAACCACGCCCGGATATGGCGCCAGAGATGGAGGGAGAACTCGAGGAGGTCGTTCGCGTTCTTGCGCAGAATCGTTGGCCGTGGCGCATGCACGCCACATACGAGGAGACCATTAGCCGGTCTCTGGACGTATTCGAGCGTGTTAACCGTGACACTCCGTTAGAAGGACTCAACTGGTTTTTCGATCACGCCGAGACCATCTCCGAAAAATCGATGGATCGAATCGCAGCTTTAGGTGGTGGTATCGCCGTGCAGCATCGGATGGCTTATCAAGGGGAATATTTCATCGAGCGCTATGGCAGTGCAGCCGCGTCCGTAACGCCGCCCGTAGCACGTATGCTCGAGAAGGGCATACACGTATCAGCGGGGACAGATGCTACTCGCGTGGCGTCGTACAACCCCTGGGTATCGTTGTCATGGCTGACGACAGGGATGACCGTCGGTGGTACGCACCTGTATGCACAGCGAGACTGTCTAGATAGAGAGACTGCGCTGCGCATGTGGACCGAATACGTCACATGGTTCTCCAACGAGCAAGGCAAGAAGGGACAGATAAAGGTCGGTCAGTTTGCGGACCTTACCGTACCAAGCAAAGATTACTTCAGTTGCCCAGACGGTGAGCTTGCCGACATGACTTCGGACCTCACGCTTGTTGGAGGAAAGGTGGTCTACGCCGCTGGTGATTTCAAACAGTTCGATGAGCACCCTATCCCACTGGCCATGCCCGATTGGTCGCCCGCCCGCACCTTCGGGGGCTATGGAGGATGGGCGGACGAGCAGCGACACATGCGCACAAGGGTTACAGCTCTTTCCGCCACCACTTCCAGCTGCGCGTGTTCCATCCACGGCCATGACCAGATGTCGGCATGGTCTTCAACACTGCCCGTGTCGGACCTTCAATCGTTCTGGGGCGCACTCGGCTGCGCGTGCTGGGCGATATGAACGCATACCCATCCTATCGCAAGGACACGCCGGACCTCATAGCCAGGATCCTGAGTACGCCGATAATCGGATACATAACCCGTGTCGGTATTACGCTCCCGTACTGGTGGAGCGGCGTCGACAAGCTGCTTCATCACAGCGCGGCCCTGGCAGAGATGCAAGGCCTTGGGTTACCGCAGTCAACGTTCTTGCTGGCGCTCATCTTGCTCGTGCAGTTGGGAGGATCGTTGGCAATTATTTTCAACCGCTACGCATGGTTGGGTGCCGGTGCATTAGGAGTGTTCACTGCAGTAGCCACGTACTTCGCCCACGCGTTCTGGAAGCTCGAGGGTGCAGCACGGTTTGCCGAGATGAACGTCTTTATGGAGCACATTGCTCTTGTTGCTGGCTTCGTATTGGTAGCGCTCTACAGCTTCGTCACCGAGAACCGGAAACGCCGGGTATAACCATTAATTCAAAGGGGCACTCTATGCATATTTCATTACGCCACCGCTGTGTTTCTGCCATCCCTTTTCTCTTTCTTGCTTGCGTACTCCTGGCTGCAGGCGCAGAAGCGAAGGGAACGTTGACCAACGACGCGAGTGTCGCCGTTGGAGCCCAATACGACACAACCCATGTCTATATCGATCCCGCCGAGTTCGACACTTTCGTCAATAGTTTCATCGGCACGTTCGGCGGCAAGCCGTCACCGCGCGGCACTTTCAATGTGCTTCCCGTACCAAGTAGCACAGAAGGGCAATACGTTTGGACACCAGTAGGCACGCTTTCCACCTTCGCGTTCCTGACCCCAATCCCCTACCCATTTGGGCAAGAGCGAACGGGCTATCTTGTGACCGATATTGATCGAGCCATCGTCGATGCGCGCAAGGCGGGCGCTGAGGTAATCGTCGACAAGTTCAAGGATCCCATCGGCTACGACGCAGTCATCCAGTGGCCGGGTGGCGTAAAGATGCAATTGTATTGGCATTTCAAGGCGCCATCGTACGGGCCGCTGGACACCGTGCCGGAGAATCGGATCTACGTATCGCAGGACTCTGCGGATACGTTCGTCAGAGACTTCCTTCGCTTCTCTCATGGGCGCGTCGTCAGCGACAACCTTGGTGCAGACGCGGGCGAATTGGGCCAGCCAAACAGCACCTACCGGAGAATTCGTATCGAATCCGGATTTGGCAAGATGCAGGTCAACGTGACGGACGGCCATCTGCCCTACCCATTCGGCCACGAAGTGAGTGGGTATGAGGTCAAAGATCTGAAGGCTACCCTTTCGAAGGCAACGTCAAACGGGGCAAAAGTGCTTGTCTCGCCCTATGACTCCTCTGATCGAAGCTCATCCGTTGTGGAATTCCCAGGCGGCTACATCGCCGAAATTCACGCGCCGAAATCGCCGTAGTCGTTTGATATGGACGGAGGCAACGTCAATGAAGCGTACCGTTGCTCTCCGACCGCTCGAGTAGAGAGGACGGGAAGGCTTTCCATACAGTGGACACATTCCTATCGCAGGTTTTGGCAGATCGCGTTGATCGTGACCGGCCTTTGCATTTTCAGTAGCGCGGCCTTGACGCAAGGCACCCCCGTCGCTTCAGACCAGCCCGCACCGGTGCGACCAAACATCGACTTCTACCGATGGCAGGAAGATTGGTCTGTGCTGGCGGATCCGCGTCTGCCAAGGGAGCCAGGAGACGCGCTGAAGTACATCTCCCTTTCCAGCAACGACCCGAAGCGCTATGTGTCACTGGGGCTTACGGTACGGGAGCGTTTCGTGAGTATCGATCCCGCGGACTTCGCAGTCGCCGGGGGACATCGCCAGGACTATCTGCTGCACAGGCTGGAGCTCCATGCTGACGCCCATATCACGGACAACACCCGAATTTTTGTGCAATTCGAGAATGCCCTTGCCCCTGGACTTGCCAAACCAACTCCCGTCAACGTCAACCGACTTGATCTTCGCCTCTTTTTTATAGATACCAACATTCCGGTTGACGGCGGCCTGCTCAAGCTTCGCCTCGGACGTCAGGAAATAGCATTCGATCTGCAGCGTTTTGTGTCGGTTAGAGATGGCCCAAATGTGCGCCAGGCATACGACGCTCTCTGGGCCGACTACGAACATGGCAATTGGCGCATCACTGGCTTTGCAAGTCAGCCTGTGCAGTATCGCAACCAGTCGGACTTCGATGACTTTAGCGATCGCCACCTGACATTCAGCGGCATCAGGGCCCAGAACAAACTGACTCAAACCAGTGAACTAAGCGTCAGTTTTTCGGACTTCACCCAGGATAACGTTCATTTCCTCGCCGCCTCTGGAAACGAAGAGCGCAAAAATATCGACCTTCGCTACACCGGTCGCCGAGAAGGTTTTGACTGGGATAGCGAAGCGATGAAACAGGGCGGGCAAATTGGTTTGAAGAAAGTCAGCGCCTGGGCCATTGGAAACCTGGTTGGTTACACGTTTGACACCTTGTGGTCTCCGCGAGTGGGGCTTCAGCTAGATGCGGCGTCCGGGGATAGAAACCTTGCCGACGGACACGTAGGAACCTTCAACCCACTTTTTCCGAATGGCTACTACGTAACGCTATCCGGCTTCACCGGCTACACCAATTTCATTCACGTAAAACCTTCAATGACGCTCGCGCCATTCGAGGGCATAAAGGTCGTCGGTGCCATCGGCGCGCTGTGGCGGCAGACGACGCAGGACGCGATCTATGTCCAGCCCGACGTACCGGTTCCGGGCACGGCTGGTGAACCAGGCCGGAGAAGCAGCACGTACGGGCAATTCCAGGTCAACTGGAACGCTACGCGCAGCCTCGCGCTCGACCTGGAATTCGACCGTTATATCGTCGCAGAGGCGCTGCGTCGCGCAGGCGGCCATGATTCCGACTACCTTGGCGCGGAGGTGAAATGGGGCTGGTGACCGTTAGTGTTCTTCCATGACGCAACACGCTATGTATCACTGAAACTTTTTGTCGCAGGAAATGTATGGCAGATGCAATGAATAAACCTTCTATTCCCACATTGCTCAGCTTCAATGCCGGCTATCTGGACACAGCGGGCTTCTTGGCCCTGCACGGCCTGTTTACCGCCCATGTGACCGGAAACTTCGTAACGCTTGGCGCCGCCCTCGTTCTGGGAGCAACTGGAGTGATGGGGAAACTGCTCGCCCTTCCCTTCTTTTGCTTCGTGGTCATTCTCGCGAGGCTTTTGCGCTACCTGCTTATCGCGCGGGACAAACCTGTCCTGCGTACTTTACTTATGCTGAAACTCATACTTCTCGTGTTTGGTGCTGCGTTGGCGCTTGGCTATGGACCCTTTCCCAACGGAGACGGTGTAGCAGCGGTCATCACGGGTCTGGCGTTCGTAGCTGCCATGGCCATCCAGAACGCGGTCCAGCGGGTGCACCTTGCGGGTGCCCCGCCGACAACTCTGATGACCGGTAGCACCACGCAATTGATGCTCGATATTGCGGACAAAATCCACGGCGTTCCAGCTGATCAGGATGCCGCCATCAATGCCCGCATCGGTCGGTTATCGTCGGCCGTGGCCGTCTTCGCGCTGGGTTGTGGATTGGGCGCACTTTTGTTCAATCTCTTTGGCACGACGTGTTTCATAGTTTCACCTCTTATCGCGTTTATTGCGTATCAACACAAAGACGCGCGCGCCGCAACATAACCGATGTCGCTCGCCCGTTCACTGAGAGGTTCTTGGCCATGATTGATTCCGAAGATTTGAAAGCACGCCGCGCCGCTGCGCTCGTGACACCCACGAGCCTTGGCTCTGATGCGAGACGCGACATTTCCGGCGAGCTGAATGCGTTACTTGCGGATTTCTTCGCCCTGTACCTGAAGACAAAGAACTTCCACTGGCATATGTCCGGCCCCAACTTCCGGGACTACCATCTGTTACTTGATGAGCAATCGGACGAGATCTACGCGACCTTTGATCCGATTGCGGAACGGGTCCGAAAGCTGGGTGGCAAGACGATTAGATCGACAGGACACATTACCCGTCTGCAGCGCCTGATGGACAACGATGCCGATTTTGTAACGCCAGGCGATATGCTCGCCGAACTCCGTGACGACAATTCCCGCGTGGTGACATACATGCGCGAAACGCATGGCTTGTGCGACAACTACAGTGATGTTGCGACGGCGAGTGTTCTTGAAAACTGGATTGATGAGGCTGAGCGCCGCATTTGGTTTCTCTTTGAATCGGGACGCCCCGGCTGACGCCGCAGACCGCCTCTTAGCCAATGAATCCGATCGCGCCTTCACCGGACCATTGGGTCTAACGAATTACGCTACTGATTAGCGATGCTGTGCAATCGCTTCATGCCAGCTAGCAAGCGAGCGAAGATGCCACTGGCCTCAATAACTGGTAACGGAAGTTCACTAAGAACTTCTGCCTCCTTCGTCTGATAGGCGATAAGGGACGCTAGCATTGCCTTGGCCACTTCAGGATATTGCTGAAGAATTGGGGTAATGGCGTCCTTACTGAGCCTGGCGACGGTAACCTTGCTAATCGCTCGCAGTTTTATGCCTTTGCTTACCCCCGTGAGTACTCCAGCACGCCCTACGGCGTCGCCAGGTGAGAGTCGACGAAGCTCGATATCGCGCCCTTCATAAGGCGTTAGCAACGCAGCGACACCCGTTGCAACGATGTATAACGCTCGACGCTCATCGGGGCAGTCTGGTCCAACCCGGTAGATCACCTCTCCCGGTGGAAAATCCTCATGCTCAAGCGCCTTTGCAAGCTCAATAAATTGCGCGTCGCTGAGCGCGCGGAACATCTCGATGCCCCGCAATAGTCTCTCTGCACGGTTTGAGGGCAAATCATTGGATAACGGATGCCCTAGTTCCACACCGTGCGCATCGAGATGCCGATACGCCTGATCCATGATTTCGTTTTGCGTCGCCGAACGACTTCCAGCTGTCGCAACATAGGCAAAAATTTCGTACTCGACGAACTTTGGATGCATTAGATGCGCGCTTACCGTGGCCTTCGGCGTCGGCAGCACGCCAGGCGTACTGTCGACGGCATCGGTGAGAGCCGCGATAACTCTGGCTGGTCGGGTACGCGGTGATACGCGAACAGTGACTGTCACGCCATGCATCTGAGGGGGGAGGCTTTCATTAACGATGTTTGCCTTCGATGCAGAGCTGTTGGGGACAATGACAAAATTGCCTTGGCCATTCAGCAACGTGGTCGCCCTCCAGTTCCGTTCGATCACCTCCCCTTGGGTGTCCCCAATCGTAACCATGTCGCCGACATGAAACGGCTGTGTTGCGTTGAGAACAACTCCTGAAAATACGTCGCTCAACGTACTTTGGAGTGCCAGACCCAAAATGATTGCCAACGCTCCGGACGTCGCCAGGAGTCCACCAATCGGTAGCTCCAGGACGTAAGCAACAGCAGCGACGGCCGCAATCACAAAGACGATCGCGCGCAAGATGTCCTGAAATAAGCGCTCCCGATGTAACTCGGGAGACAGAATCACTCGTGCCAACACAGATGAGCTGATCTGCGCGGCTTGTAACCACCACAGAAGCTCCAGCCCTTGGGCGAACAAGTGCCTAACCGGATCACCGACCCATGGCGCCACGTGCAGGGGGCTTAAGTCATATTTCCAGAGCACGTAGCTAAGCGCCAGAAATAGGAATGTGCGAATGCCGAGCCGCGCCACTTCATTATTGAACCGAAGGAATCGCCACGCCAAGAAGTCCATGAAAACAACGGTGAAGCCGAAGAGCATTCCACTATCCATGAAATTCATGAGACCTCGGCGTTACTTGAGCTAGCTACAAGGAATAATTCAATGACCACCGATTTTACGCCCCACGTTCAAAAATCAGCGCGATTTATTTGTATGAAACGCTCATTTTTTTGACACAGTAAAACATCATTTTGATGTGTTTTAAAACGCTGACAATTAATCACTTCATACAATATCGAACGCCGCTAAATGACTTCTTATATAGCCTTTGGTGTAGAGCACTCGCATACCACCCATCTGAGTTTCCCAGCGAAAGCTGCCGCTCTGGCGTAATGCGACAAAGAGGCCCTACTCCATCCTTAATTGGAACTTGGAGAGAACTCAATGAACAGCGGCCGCAAGACACTTACCACCGACGGTGGCACACCAATCGCCGATAATCAGAACAGCCTCACCGCCGGACCGCGTGGCCCACTGTTGGTACAAGACCACCAGTTGTTTGAGAAGCATGGTCACTTCAATCGTGAGCGTATTCCAGAGCGTGTGGTCCACGCGAAGGGCTCAGCAGCCTTTGGGACCCTGACCATCACCAAAGACATCACCAAGTATTCCAAGGCGAACATATTCAAACCGGGAACCAAAACCCCCATGCTCTTACGCTGCTCCACTGTCGCCGGCGAACGTGGGGCCGCCGATGCCGAACGCGACGTACGCGGGTTCGCGCTTAAGTTCTACACAGAAGAGGGCAACTGGGATCTCGTCGGTAACAATACTCCGGTGTTCTTTGTGCGTGATCCTTATAAGTTCCCTGACTTCATCCACACACAGAAGCGCGACCCTCGTACCAATATACGCAGCAATACTGCAATGTGGGACTTTTGGTCGCTTTCACCGGAGTCGCTGCATCAGGTCACTATCGTCATGAGTGATCGCGGCCTACCCGCTTCCCTGCGTCACATGCACGGCTTTGGTAGCCATACTTACAGCCTGATTGGCGAAGCCGGCGAACGATACTGGGTCAAGTTCCACTTCAAGACACAGCAAGGTATAAAAAACTGGACCAACAAAGAGTCCGCTGCAGTGATTGGCCACGACCGCGAGTCGCATCAACGGGATCTGTACGAGTCCATCGAGCGCAAGGACTTCCCGAGGTGGACCATGTACGTGCAGGTCATGCCGGAGAAGGATGCCGAGACGACGCCGTACAACCCGTTCGACCTGACCAAGGTGTGGCCGCACAAGGACTATCCGCTTATCGAGGTCGGCGTGATGGAGCTCAACAGGAATCCGGAAAACTACTTCGCTGAGGTCGAGCAGTCTAGCTTCTCGCCGGCTAACGTAGTGCCGGGCATCGGCTTCTCGCCCGATAAGGTGCTGCAGTTCCGCATCTTCGCCTATGCCGATGCGGCGCGCTACCGCCTAGGCGTCAACCATGACCAGCTGCCGGTGAACCGCCCACGTTGCCCGGTGCACAATTACGCTCGTGACGGATTGATGCGTTTCGACGGCAATGGCAGCGGTGGCGTGAACTACGAGCCTAACTCATTCAATGGTCCCGTACAGGACAATATCCGGAAAGAACCTTCTCTAGAGATTTTCGGTGATGCTGATCGCTATGATCACCGTATAGGAAACGACGACTACACGCAGGCAGGCAACCTGTTCCGCCTGATGAGTGCAGAGCAGAAAATGGAGTTGTTTAACAACATCGCCGCTGCCATGCAGGGTGTGCCTGATGTCATCGTACAGCGCCAGCTAGGCCATTTTGCGAACGCCGATGCCGCGTACGCCGATGGCGTCAGGAAGGCGTTGGAGGATTTCGCCAAATCCGCATCGGTCGATCTTCTGTAAAGGAAGCGAGTTAACCGAGAGGCGGATCTCAACATCTGAGACAAGCTCATCAATCTGTGTGGCGATAAGGTGGAACTCTGCGACCGCCAAGCTCCCACGCCACTACTTGCTTACACTTGAAATGCGTCAGAGGCTGCAAAGCAGAACGTGTTTCTTATTGATATGGAACTAAGAGTTCGACGAAGTGACTGTCCACATATCTAGTGAGTAAGATCATTTTAGCCTCTGTGGAAGGCACGCATCCCTTCGCCCATTCAATCTGGCTTACCTATGAACATTGACCTGAAGCAACGCAAAGCTATTGTGACCGGATCGACAGCAGGTATTGGTTTAGCTATCGCCACTGGGCTGGCCTTGGCAGGCGCCGAAGTGGTCGTCACTGGTCGAACGCAAGCACGAGTGAAAACAGCGCTAGCGCTGATCACTGAAGAGGCACCTAATGCGACACTCATTGGGTTTGCGGCCGACCTTGGCACGGCTGAAGGTGCCGAGCAGCTGATCGCAGAGGTGCCTGAAGCCGACATTCTCGTGAACAGCCTAGGCATCTTCGAGCCAAAAGGTTTTTTTGATATCCCCGACGACGACTGGATGCGCTTCTTTGAAGTAAACGTCATGAGCGGCATTCGCCTATCTCGCCACTATGCACCAGGTATGGCGAAGCGGAACTGGGGGCGTATCCAGTTCCTATCCAGCGAGTCGGGCGTACAGATTCCGGTGGAAATGGTTCATTACGGAATGACCAAAACCGCTCTACTTGCAGTCGCGCGTGGTTTGGCAGAAACGCTGGCAGGCACCAACGTGACCGTGAATGCCGTGCTGCCGGGGCCAACTCGTTCGGAAGGCGTCGGTGCTTTCTTTGCAAAAATAGCCGCCGAACAAGGTGCGACGCAAGAGCAAGTGGAGCGCGATTTCATCGCAACGCATCGTCCCTCGTCGCTCATCAAACGCCTAGCTTCCGTAACAGAGGTTGCCAACCTTTGTGTCTATCTAGCCTCGGAACAAGCTTCGGCCACCACCGGGGCAGCGCTCCGTGTTGATGGCGGCGTGGTGAGATCCATTCTCTAAGGCGAAAAACAAATTAGCAAGGTCGGTAACGGAGTACTTTCACTGGTACGGCTACCTGTGCGCGAGAACTGGACTGTCAACCCAAAACCTTTCACCCGCAGGCCGTATCGATCGATCTAATGACTAGATCATGCTGCAGACAGGAAATATTGCGTACCCAAAAAGTAAGAGAGGCGGCGCACTATTTTTGGGGAGTGACAAAGGTGGCTCAGCCTATAATTTTGGATCAAGTGCCGCCGTACGCGAGCTTGCAAGCCCTGCGTAATCACCCGGCGGTTCACAGTCATCGCGGCGCAAAAGACGTTTCAACAGATTAATTTGACGCTACTCGCCTATCGATTCGCATGGGGAAAATCGGCGACCCAAACGCAGCTGGTGCGGAATGCCCCGCATACAAAAAAAAGTAAAATGTAAGCGCAAAGCACCAGGCTATGATGAAACTCTTGGCGGCCTTGTTCTTAGCCTGAAGAGATTTCATCCAGGATTTCCTGAGGTAGACAGCTGTTTCAGTGCTGCAGCGCTGTTTGTGCCACATCAATAATTTCGGAAGCTTGACCGTTGAGCACCGCCTTCATCATCCAGACACTAAAGCCTTTCGCCTGTTCCAGAGTAATTGCGGGGGGCATTACAAGTTCCAAGCGATCAGTCACCACGTCAACGATGGCTGGGCCGTCGTGCTCGAAGGCAGCAGTGAGCGCTTCACGAAGCTTGGCTGGATCATCAACTCTTACGCCATAAATGCCAGCTTCGATTGCAAGCTTGGAAAAATCCGGATTGACCATGCCGGTCATCGCCGGCAGGAAGCCAGAGGCCTTCATTTCGATATCAACAAAACCCAGCAAACCGTTGCTGAAGATGACTACTTTGACGGGAAGCTTGGATTGCTTCAGGGTCAACATGTCGCCCATCAACATCGTGAATCCACCGTCTCCGGACAGCGACACAACCTGTCGCTTCGGATGACTCATCTGTGCGCCAATGGCCTGTGGCATCGCGTTAGCCATCGTCCCGTGCAAGAAAGACCCGAGGAGGCGGCGACGGCCGTTCATTTTCAGATAGCGTGCCGCCCACACAGTCGGTTCACCAACGTCACACGTAAAAATGGCGTCTTCAGCCGCGATCTCGCTGACGAGTTTGGCAACCAACTGCGGATGGATAGGGCGGTGCGTCGAATTTTCATCCGCCAGTGCATCGAGACCTTTACGTGCATTCGCGTAGTGGGCGCGAGCCTTCTGAAGGTGTTCATCGTCCTCACGTGTATGCAGGCGACCGTCTAATGCCGCCAACACTTCAGTCACTTCACCGATGACTCCCAGATCAAGACGACAGCGCCGACCAAGGTTCTCACCGCGAATATCGACTTGTGCTACCCGCGCGTTTTCCGGATAGAACTGGCGATAGGGGAAATCGGTGCCAAGCATCAACAACGTATCGCAATCAGCCATCGCGTGATACCCAGACGAGAAGCCGATGAGACCGGTCATTCCAACGTCATAAGGGTTGTCCCATTCGACATGTTCTTTTCCACGTAAGGCATGAACAACCGGTGCCTTCAATTTTTTTGCAAGAGCAACGACCGCATCGTGTGCACCCACGCATCCCGCTCCGCAGAGAATGGTGGTCCGGTCGCCGGAATTCAAAAAGGTAACGAGCTCGTCAACGTCCTTACTCGACGGCACTACCCGAGGAAGGCGAGGCACGGGTCTCGGTGACGGACGCTGCGGGCCTGCTTCTTTCATCGCCAAGTCGCCGGATATCACAACGACGGCAACGCCTTGTTTGCTGATGGCTTCCCGAATAGCCGTCTCGACGATGCGTGGCACGTGCGCGGGGTCTGAGACGAGCTCAACGAAATGGCTGCACTCTTTAAACAATGCCTGCGGGTGAGTTTCCTGAAAGTAGCTTGAACCTATCTCTGTTGCGGGAATATGAGCTGCAATGACAACGACGGGCACACGATTTCGATGACAATCGTACAAGCCGTTTATGAGATGCAAATTTCCTGGACCCGAACTGCCTGCGCAAACGGCGATTTCACCGGTCAACTGGGCCTCGGCACCGGCTGCAAAGGCTGCAACTTCCTCATGGCGAACGGCGACCCACTCGATGTTTTTCCGCACTCGAAGTGCTTCAGTAATGGCGTTAAGCGAATCTCCAACCAAACCGTAAATTCTTTTGACACCGGCTAGTTCGAGCGTTTCAACAATACGTTCGGCAACATTGGTCATAAATTATCTACCGTTGGTTTGGTGGTTTGGGGCCCGGAAACGAGGGCCCGAGAATTCATAAGCCATAGGAGATGTCGTGTCATTGTGCGTTCCCCCTACTCTAGTTGCCACATCTACAGGCGACATCACACAATTTGGTGACTCTGCTTCATCCAAATAGGCAAGTGTTGGCGCCGGTCAATCAACCTGTCTACCGGAGCAGGCGGCGCAGATCGACTTGCGTGAATAGTGGCCGCGAGTCGTGTGCGAGTTTGGGATGTTGCTGATCATAGAAAATTCGTTGAGCGCCTCATCAACGGGCACAAGAAAATGTTTGCGGCGACACATCTCCGAGAACGCTGACTATTCACCCGTCGTTCCCTCAACGGTGATTGAGGTGCATGATTCTTTCGGAAGTTCCTGACTGGCATTCTTGCCAATCAAGCGATACGAGATAGGTCAAAAACTAAGACCTCCGCGTTCGTACCACCAGTGATATCCACGCTTCGCTCAATGGCCAATTTTTCTGCATCGCCCGCGCCCGGCTCGATGCTATTGACGCTAACGCTGCCGGGAACTACGTGTACATAGGCAATTCGGCCCTGAGCTAGTTCAAGCTTCGCTCTTTCTTCGCCATTAAACAGCCCTGCGTAAATGCGCACGTCTTGGTACACGGCGACGGAATTGGCTCCTCCGGTCCCTACCCCCGATAACGCTCCCTAATCGCCCTGCCGTAAGTCGAAAATCGGCCAGGAGCGGACGGCCAACGGTATGCAGCTATCGGTGTCTGCCTCTCGACATGCATTCCAAATCCTGACTCGATATCCGCAACTCGAAGCTCCGGCGACCCGAAGTCGCTTTTTCAAGTCAAATACACCGCAACGGCGATGCAATCTTTTTAGGTGCTCTCCCGGCTTCCACGGCCGGCAAGGACAGACTCAAAGTAGGACGGGTAGTCTGCAAGGACTCCTACGACTCGATCATTGTGCGCCCCAAGCGCATCTGCAAAAAACTTGCCCGAGAAACCGTCGGCGCGGACCGCATCACAGAGATGCTGCGCCAGTACACGGTCTGAAAATCCGTGCTCATAGCATGATATTGAGGGACCGTCTGGAAGACCGTACTTGAGCGCCTTCTGAAAGAGGGTCAGCGCTGCAGACGTCTCGTCGCCGACGCCGCTTTCTCCAAAGAGAAACTGCGCCACTGCGGCAAGGACCAACGAGCACTCGAATCCAAGCGTATTTTCGCAGAAGTCCACGATTTCATCGTCAGTCAACCGCCTGCGTCTTTCGGTTCCCCATGGCTTGCTTCCTTGCTCAGCACTCGAATACGCGAAGAGCGCCAAGTACGGGCTTCCTTGAATCCACCGCGTCGCTAGTTGAAATGCGAGCGATTCGGGCTCAATGGCATGGAAGAACTTGTCATCGGATTGGCCCGAAAACAGCACCCACGTCTTCGCAAGCCAATTTTCATTGGAATCCAGCGTCAAAAGGTTCGTACGGTTTTCGTTGACCCATTGCTCAATTGCTTTGGCGCTCCTCACTCCGAGAAGCGTCTTTGAATACACGGCCTGCTTTTCGGTGGCGGGCTCCTGCTCTTGCAGGTATTCGGCGACGGAGGTGAACAAGGTCCTTATCGCTGGCTTCAGTTCATCGGTGGCCAAGTGGTGTGCGAGGGTTGATGTCGCCAAATTCTCCGCCGCAGACTTGAATTCTTCGAAGGGGGCGGCGCCGCGATTGGCCATCAAGTAGCTCTCGATGGCAAAGATCAAATGACGCCGGCGCTGAAGATCGGCCATCAGGGCTTTTGCGTCGAACTTGAACTGAGGATTCAACCGCACAACTTCGTTGGCCCACGGAAGCCACGTGCTTGCGTCAGACAAAAGAAGGCCGCACAAAGCATCTGCGGTCAGCTGTAGGACAGCCTTGCCATCGCTGCTACTAATAGGTGCAAGCAGTCCCAAAAGTGAACTTGTCGTACTCTCCGAAAGAGCCGGCGACAACAGCTCGACCGAGGAGTTGAATTTCCAAGACTCCGCACGCTGAAGTCGCTTGTCGAACACCACCGGGTCAGAAAAAATCACAAGGCCCTCGGTGTACATGCCTGAGCGGCCAGCCCGGCCAATCAGATTCTGGAAGTCGCGAACTTTGATTCTTTCGGCGCCCTGATGGATGCCCGACACGATCAAGTAGCGTATTGGTAAGTTGACGCCTTGCGCCAGTGTTGATGTGCACGCAACGAAATTGATACGACCCTGCTGCATTGCATATTCGATGGAGAGTCGCAGTCCATGAGGCGTCGTGCCGTGGTGAACGAATGCGCCAAGAGACGCAGCTCGACTGATGACTGCTTGCTCTCCGAAATGTCCATCGACGAGGGTCTTCATCCTGCGAATCTCTTCTTGGTTCGCAGACGCTGCTGGTGGCGCAATAACAAACCCACGGTCATAGATTTCGACAACTCGAGAGGCCATCGCTGACGCTGTGTCTTTGCGGCCACAAAATATCGCGACAGAACCCTGCGGAACTAGTCGAATTCCGAGATACAGCGCGACATCGTTGGAGTTGTCTTTGATTGGGAAGTAGCGGTCGGTGCGCTCGCCGGGACGCCGTGTGAGCGTTTGTTGCTCAATGACCCGGGGAACAAAGTAGTCGGGTTGACTGTAGGAGTCAGACTCGAAGAACATCAACTGGCCCAGCCGCTCAATCCAGCTCGCGAATGCCACTGATCGCGCCGTCGGCAGCAGGCCGCTACCGTTGACCACTTGGACGCCATCGCCTATCAGCCATTCACCGATTGCTTGCGCGTTTTGAATGACTGCGGAGACAAGGATCGTCTGTGCACTTGCCGGAAGAAGTGCCTTGATTTCGGTCAGAAGAAGTTCGTACGTGATACCCCTGCTACCTGAGTCGAACTGGTGCCCTTCGTCGTATACGACCATCCCGATATCGGCCACGACAGCGGGCGTCTGCCGTAATACGTAGAGGAGCTTCTCCGGGGTCAGTACCAAGATGTGTTGTGAGGTGGGAGCTTCGGAACCGAGAAGTTCGGCAACCTGCTGTAGAAAGTCGAGCTGCATTGCGTCAGAAAGCTCGTTGACTTTTACATCGTCCTCGCGGAACGCATGCCGTAGCGATGTACCGATCTCATGACACAAGGCCCTAAACGGAGCGACAACCACTGCCAGCTTGGTACGCCCGGAGAGAAAGCCACTACGAAGCATAATTTCAACGGATCGAGTCTTGCCCGCACTGGTCGGCATCTGCACGATCCCTGACGCGCCGGCGAAAAGTCCGGCGCGTCCGAGCAGTATCTGCGAAGGCCACAATTCCTTCGGGAACTCAGGCCTGCGAATGGCTCTTGCCCACCGCGCCGCGCTGATGCCAGTGAACCCGGGCAATGTGGTCCAAGAAGAGGCTGCCACCCGCATACGGATGATTGCTGCGATGATGTCGATGAACAAGAGTTCTCGGGGCGATGCGCCTTCATAGGCGCGGTGCCTCAAAGCAATGAGTGCGGTGGTCAGCTCATCAACGTTGGAACCATCGTGAAAGTGAAAGGCAAGTAATTTCGCAACGTTTCCAAGGGCGGCGCCAAACAAAGGGTGAGCGTCGTCCGGGTAATTGGACCACCGAGACTGAAGCGCCCAATGCAACAGCTTATCGACGGGTGTGTCTCCCGTTGTGTCAGCAAGCCTTCTCGCGAGTACGAGACTGCTTCCAGGCCGGCGTGCAAGGTAGTAGGCGGAAGCGGCCAGAATGGTTGTGTCCCGTGCAATGGAGTCCTCGAATCTGGATTCGAGGAAGGCGTCGAAGAAACTTGCAGAGAAGCCCAACTCTTCTACTGTGGGTGGAGGCAGAGGCGCGTCGATGTTCTCGGCATCGCTCAAAGTTGCTGCGGCGTCACCAAGCGTTCCTACGGTGAGCACGAACAATTCCTGGGGTTCGCTGTTTATTGGTACGGCGATATGCAAAGCCTCGGGCAATCCAAGCTCAAACATCTTCCCTTTGGAACGCGTGATGCCGAACAGGCGGCGGCTGTTGAACTCAGGCCTCATGTGCGGCTCGCTCGTAGATCGCGTGAACCAGTTTCATCAGTTCTTTGCCTCGAATAACGATGAGCTCAAGACTCGCTGCGTTCTGATGTTCTGATACCTTGGTCGACTTCTGCAGTAGAGCTTCGTCGTACGCCGCATCAGACAAAACCGCGGCTGCGCCCGAGCGGTAAACATAGGGATTGTCTGACAGGTTTTGGAAGCGCTGAACCCGAAGCGCCTTGTCATGCTCGCCCGCTTGACGCAGACGTCGTTTCGTTGCATTCAGCGTCATTGCGCGGCGCAGGTAGTCTTTTGACGAATCGTCGATTGCATTCTGCAATCGCCCGGTATAGTTCCCGCCCGAGAGCTGTGCCTTGACCTCGAACGCTAGGAGTGTGTCGGTCGGAGTCGGGGTCGGCGATGTGGTGAAGTGGAACCCAAGAATGTCTACGCCCTTTACTGACTCATCGCGGCTCGCCTTCTCCGCGTACTTTCCTCGGGGCACCCAATACCCGAGCACGTGTTCAACGTAGTCGGATATCAGCAGCTCAGCAAAGTCACCAGCTCGGATGCCAGGTCCGGGAGCGGTGCTCTTGTCCGGAAACACCAGTTGAGTCAGGTACTCGGCGCGGGATAGGCCTGTGCCATCCCGGAGAGCATCGATTTCAGCATCAGAGCAGTAATGCTGTCTGAAGCTCGCTGCCCAAGCACTCATAAAGTTCGCAGTTGGCGAAACGCTCAGCTCCCACACATCGATGCGGCATTGGTCCGCCGTCAAGAGAGAACTCGATAGTTTTGTGAGACTGGCGAGATGGGAAGGGGGTATCGGCATTGTTGTGCTCAAGAGCGGTTCGAGTTACTTGGGTGTGTCGCCGCATGGCAACTTACGCTTGAACAGGGGCATGGCGCCTACGCTTGCGAACCATTGAAATATAAAAACTTAGCTAGCCAACGAACTTTGGCAACAGGCCTGGCAAGTAGTTTTCGATTAGACCCAGATGGACGCCTATGCGGGTCCCGACTATCGCCCCTGGCTTTCCTAGTTTCTCCTTTCGCCTCGCAATGGTGATTGCAGCAAGGCGCTGCGTCACGACTCCTGCCGCCGGAAATATCGGCGCCATCAAACTCACCCCGTCCACTCTAACTATCGCTCCGCCACTTAGCCCCTTGAGGCCAGGAGCGTCTTGAAACCTGCCGTCGACATACCCCTTATTCTCATACGCAAGTGCGATATTCATTTTCGGGTCGATACCTAGCTTCGCGTAATCTTCATCGCTCAGCTCAACGGTAGGAATTGCTTCTCGCCGAGTATGCCCATGATCACCATCGACGTAGGAGCGATTGACCTTAAACCCTATCACCAGATGGGCAGAACGAAAGCGATCCCGACCCTCAAGATCAAAGTCCTTCAAGGTGATTGCACACTGTTCAATGGCCTCCGTCAGACCCGACTGTATATGAAACACAGAAGCGTCTACTAGGTCGTCCTCGTGCGTGCCGGACGGTCCTCTGGGGGTGCTAAACCTGTCACCAGACAGAGTTGCGAGCAGCTCGCCATTGCCAGCACCAAGAAGCAAGACATAGTTCCTGATGTCGTCGAACACGTGCGATGCGGAGAATACAAAATGCTCGTCTCCAATTCGCACGACGACCCCGGTTCCACCCTGCTGTGCTTTCTTTCCTTGCTTGAATGGCCAGTAGATGGGACGAACAGCGCTCTCAACCTGCTGAGGCGCGTTCAACGCGATGGCCATGCTTCTCTGGTAGCTATCGAGCAGGTGCCTAACCATAGGATCATTAAAATCTACCTTGTCGTTGCTCATATTCCCTTTGTCCCAGGGTCCGCTTGGGGTCGGAAGCGGCCCGCCACAAACCTGATTGACTTCACCTATCAGTGGACGGCGAAGGGTTGGCTCAACGATCCGCTTTTGCAACATACCGAACAGGGCAGACAAATACCTCAACGATAGCTTGAAGCACCTGCTCGGCGAGCTGGGCATTAATTGAAGCACGAGCCCATCGGCGAATCGCTGACGAACGCTGCGGGCAACACTCATAACGGACGCAGCCACCCCTTGAGTTAAGCGAACTGCCCATCCAGATTCCCAACGATCGCGAGGGCACATTCGAACCGAAGCTGGTCCGAGCATCGGACCCGTTGCGTAAGTCAAGCGATTGATTTTAAGCCATTCATACGATCGTAGGCTCGTATTTGTGCCCATGTTTGTACCCATCTTGCAACGACTGGATGGGCCCCAGAGCCCCTCGCGCGTATCGCTCCAATCAGCGCTGATCCGGTGCACAGCGGCATAGTCGTCGCGAGCGCGTGCCACCTCGACCTAGAACTCGAAGGGTGGCCCGTGCTATGCATACTCCACCAAGGCTATCCGCGCACATGCCTCCTGCGCACCCGAGCAAAGCGAGCCGCGTATGTCTTATTCATTTGCCGACCCCAGTTTTTATACAAACCGACGTGCTGATGACCAACCGGTCGTCCCAACCACCTACGCCAAGACGTTGCGCGATTGCGGCATGTACGAGAGTGCCGATCTTCCCAATCTTGACCTGCTACTTGATCGAACTCTTAACGCCATCGAGCAAAGCCATATATATCGCGAACGAAGCTCCACAAGTTTCGATGCTCTATGGCAAAAGGTATGCAACGGCTTGAAATCCAGAAGTAACGCGAATTCTTTTGAACACTGGAAAAACGCATCACTCGTAAAAAACAGAGAAAAATTTCGGGAACTTGATCAAAGGGTTGCTCTTTTGGCGAGGCGCTTATCAACTGATAAACAAGTTGATCCCGCACAGAGGTTAGAGGAAAACAACGCCTTTGAGGAAGCGAAACTAGCGCACGCTAATCTGAAACCAAAGGTGAAAGTAACTACAGACGACATTCTTGAAGTCGCGATTGCTTACTGGATTGAGGCAAAAAACGCTCGCGTTAGCGGCGATGATCTGCGGTGTTTACACGCACTGATCGAATGCTGGAGGAATATCGGCACGACGCGCTCAACCAAGACCGAGAGCGAGGCAAAGAGCGACGCGGGGGCGAAGCAAGGCAAACAGTTAAGGGACGCTATTGCCGCCATAGCAACGAAAGAACTCCATGCTCTCAAGGTGACGCCAGAGATGGCGGATCCGATGTTGCTCTTCTTTACCGTAGTTTCAAAAATTCAGAGCGACCCTCTCAATGCGCAGGTGTTGACGGAATATGACGCGCAGGCAACCGCAGGCAAAAAGGTCACAGAAAGTACAACCGAGCGAATCGAAGCCACGTTGATGAAGTGGGCGACCGCCAAGAGGCCAAGCTACCCGGATCTCGTGTCGGCGTACAAACAGGCGCTGTATCAGGCGAGCCACATCAAGATCGTAAAACCAAAAAGTAAGCACTTGTCAAGCCAATAGCTGGCACCCGTTTTGAAAAGCGGCCTGCACATCAAGAGACTCCTCCGTGCAGCAGCGCAATTCTGCGTAGCTGTCCAACGGAGAAAATACCGATGTCACATGCCCATACGTTCGCCGTCGCCGGGCGGAGGTTTAACCCATGAATGCCCCTGAAATGAATTCGGCCGTTTCGGGGGCGACGTCACCGTTCGTGTCGTTTGGAGATCAGTCCGAGGAGGAGCAGATCGCTCAGCTCATCAAGTTTTTCAACCTCGCCCCCGTGCTGGACAAGTCCGAAACCCTCTGGGTAACTGGTGACACCAAGCACGACTTCTACGCACAGCAAAACGAGAGCAACGTTGATTTCGATCCCTCTTATCCCAGGGAGATTGGCGGCCGGCGCTCCCAGAGAGCATCAAGACGCTACTGGACGTTAGATATCCTGCGTTGGATGGTTCGGCGTGCAAGCCGGGCGAATAAGGGGGCGCAGCCACAGTGAATACTTACTCCCATGGCCCCGAGATCCTCTCGCACGATGAAGCGATCACCGCTGTCGCGGCATCGCGATCTGAGATATCGGTACCCTGTATCAGGAAAGGCTTTCGAGGTGCAACAGGCGAGCCGCCGACAATCGAGCGACATACCCATGACCCTCACTGTCTCCGTGATGGCGCGCCCCTGGCTTTCGCCTCGTATAAGGTCGCTGTCGAGTGCTACCCGAGGCTTCTGAACCGCATGCTGGACGAGGCGGCGGTACTCCAGCGTCTACGGAAGCTGGTGCCCCGGTCGGCTTTTGAGATTGACTACGTTGCGCGCCAAGTATTCAAGCTCATCAACCCCCGTGGCCATGGTGCCAACAGTGCACGATTCAGCAATGAGACGCTGGGCTGGTTTCGCAAGACGTATCCCGAAGATGTCTATTTGACCGCTGGTCTTAGCTTGCTCCTCTGCGCAGCGAAATGGTGGACTTCCGAACAGGGGCAACGCTCAATCCAACCTCGCGTCAATCCGTTGACAACCTCGGACTTGGATATGAAATTGAAGTCGTTCGGGTTCCTTTCAGGGGAGCGGGAAGCCCTCTGCCGGCTGCTCCGAGCTCATCCGCCAAGGTAAAGACCACGACCGAGTTCCAAGGAAGCCGCTCGCCTATGCGAGCGGCTTTTTTTTGCTGTGGTCACGCCCTCATCGAGAGTCGCTTTGTCGAACGGTTTGCAGCTTTCCATCCGAGCAAGATGGTTTCGGCAAGCGATGTGTCGTTCCCGAACTTTCGAGGCGCCCCACGCCGGACATCACGCTTCGGCAACTTTGGCGACTGGCCTTTTCGCATGTTCTTGCCGAATGCTTCAGGAAGAAGAAAGTCCCCATCGGTCTTGGTGAGGTACTGAATCGCTTCAAGGACTCCCCGCAGCATCGACCCATCCGTGTAATGGACAAGGCCTATCGCGTTGTACAAATATTCATCCATACGGAGATAGCAATTGAAACCGGAGGCAAACTCCGGCGACCCGACGCACTCGTGAATCCAATACATCTTGATTATCTCTGTAAGCTTGTACGACTGAAAATGCTTGTCACCATCAAGGATTGCTAGCAGATGCAGATGGATACCTCCATCGTATCCGTGCTCGCGTTTGATGATGTAACCGCGAACGTCGGAGACGATGCGGCCTTCTCGAAGGTTGCGAATGAACTTCTCCACCGCACGTTCGATCTTGCCCTCCTCTGCGGCCTTCTTCGCCTCGGCCTCGACGTAGAGATCCGCTCGTAGTACCAAGGGACGCGCATGTATCCGGAGGATGGACAAAAAGTAGTTGCAGCAGCTCTCGAGGTTTTCGCTATGCTGGCGCTCCAGTCGCTCGATACGTTGTTTAAACTTTTCTGAACGACACACGCGCCTGATGACGTTCACCACATGCGTCAGCATCCGCCGAGGGTACTCTTCGCCCACGAGCAGCTCAGAGCTCGTGTTCGTGAAAAACCGCAACCTAGGCTCCCACTTCCGCGCCAAGTGCACTCCTAGCCTGAGGTAGGGATACATCTCTTTTTCCCGGCCCCAGGCCTTCGGCGCACGACCGATACCGCGGATAGCGTGCCATAGTAGCTTCGCTTCCAGAGACATCATGTACCGCGCTGGGTTGGCGTTACCCCACTGCTTACACGGTGGGGCTTTGCTCTGGGCAACTCTTATAATCGCCGCCCTCAGGTTACATAGATAATCCGTCGCCTGCTTATTTTCCCCCGCTTCGTAACCGTATTGTTGATCACCTAAATCGTCGAACCATTGGTGCGGGATCAAGATACCGGATGAAACTAAATTGTGAAATCTCTCGCCGAATATGAGATTGATCTTATTCTTATTCGGTACCATGTTTTCATCGGACATATACACCTTCACTGGATTTAATTTCTGATTGAATAGTTCCTTTAACCTTTATTTATTTACTTAGAAGTCGATCAAATGAATAATTCCATGCACCAATACCTAATTAATCCCGACGCATGTTAAATGCATTTATATATATAGACTTCGAACCGGATTTAAATCCGATAAAAATGACGGACATTTTCATTCCAACACGTGCAGCACTGCGGGCGATCAACGATACTTATACCGTTAAACCCATGTTGAGATAGCACGAAAGACTTGACACGATAACAAAATTCCACGCTCCACAAACGACAGACTTACTAGATATGCCCATGACTATCAACGCCATGAGGGGAATGTTCCAATCACGTAAATGAATACCACGCAGCGCCACATGCAATTGATTTTTTATCTTGACTTTTCTTGGAAAAACATAAATCGACATGCCAAGTTGCCCGTGTATTCAATGATTTATGTGTTATTTGACCCGCACTCAAAGTCAGCATCCACCAGAGGCCTTCCCTGTGATTCCTCGGCTAGGCGAGAAGCCAATGCGCAAGACATTTAAAAATAAAAGTTTTCTTTTTTAAGGGGAAGGAATCACGCGAAATGAATAGGTTGCGCCAACTAAACACAAAAAAAATACTTTATAACTCGTGACTGGCTGCGTGACGCAGGCATTCCCCTGATCTTTGAGCTTGACTTCTATCTTACGCAACCATTTGTTTCATAAAAATTTATTGGATAAACGCCTTCTCTTCGAAGCCAAAGTACCGTTTTTCGGATCGGGAGAAACGAAGCCCGCCATGGCAAGCTCCCCAGCACACAGGCACAAAAGCATCGATAACGCATTCGGCGCGCCTGACGGGCCTTCGCACCACGTATTCCGTCAATCGCATACCGAGACGCGATGCGAAGTTGCGTTTGGTGACATTCCAATCTGGAGAAAAAAGTGGTCGTCAATATACACAGCCCGTTGTACAACCTACTTAATCGCTTGCCTCCAAGGATCGCATCGGCCATCTGGGAGGTTCATCGCAAGACCGGTGCGCCGATTGAGATCGTCCTTCTTGTCGCGCTATCCGCAATGTCTACTGCACTCCACGGCGTTGCCATCCGAACGCCAAACGGTCGCTGGATGCCAACTTCGCTTTATTGCATGGTCAACGCCCCACCCGTGTCCGCAAAGACAGCGGCAATGTTAGAGTTTTACAAACCCATTGAAGATTTCGATTCCAATCTCGCCCGGCGACGAGCATCCAACGACGAATTGAAAAATCACCCAGCCTTTCGTGATGTTTTGCAAATAGATGCCACGTGGGCTTCCCTGCTCGAAGCACTGGATGGCAGGGCCAACGGTCTGACCATTGCGGACAGCGACTGTTTTGAGTTGTTGAGAAGTGATGTCATGAGGAGGCGCGGCAAACTCAACCGCTTCTTTGATGGGCCAATGAAGGAGTCGCTTATCCGGAGGGACCACGACCCGCTCGTGGCCTATCAACCCTCATTCGGAATTTGCTGCTTGACGACACCGGAAACTTACGCCGATCACCTGGCCGATACTCGTTTGACTGACCGCAAGTCTGGGCTGGCGTCCAGATTTCTTTACGCCCATACCTTAGAAGCTCGATCGCCGGAGCTACCAAATCTGCCGACACCGAGTCTCGATGAGATCCACACGTTGGCCACCTGGTTTTTGGAGCAGCGGCTTCAGCGCCTGCTCGCCGGAAACAACGAACGTATAGAGTTGTGTTTGTCACCCGAGGCGGAGTCTCGATGGGCGCAGATCAAACAGAACATCGACATGCGCATGGCCGGCGATTTCTCCCATGTCCAAGACTCGGCTGGCCGTGCAACCGAAAAGACGTGGCGGATCGCGGCCCTCTTGCATTGCTTCCATTCCGTGCCTATCCCTGTCACGCCCACTGAAGCACTCCCATCGATATCCCCGATCCCACCTGAAACTATCGATGCCGCCTGGAGTATCGTGGAGTGGTCAATGACTCAGTTCTACAAGGTTTTCCCGCCGCCAACGTTCAAGCCGCCTAAGCCTTCGAGGGTCAGAGAGCGCCAGCTTGAAGAGTCGCGCATTGCCAAGAGCCATCTGTACAACCACTTGTGCAGTAGTAGCAGCGACACCATGCCGTGGAGTCTCGCCCAAGAGCTTTCCTGGTTAAGCGCGCACAAGTTCAAGACGGTCATCGCGCACATGAAAAGCGGAAAACAAGTCGAGGTGTTCGGCGGAAAAGACCCCGTCCTCCGCTTCTCGTCTCCTTTCTTTGCTGAAATGGGCTATCTAAAATCCGTCACATGGGAGACGTCTACACAGTAGTCATCTCCTGCAGCGGAGGTACAAGCGCCCTCTGGCGGATTTGCTCTCGTGCGCCGCCAAGATTTGACCGGGCCGCTAAGCCCTTACCACGTCATCTGACGCGCCCCCGATCCCTAGTTTTCTGCCGCCTGCTTTTACCTTCGCCTCCAGACGTCCTCTCAATCCCCCTGCCATCTGTCGAGGCTGCAGCGTTTCGGCGCCTTCTATTGCAAAAAATTCCTCCACGACGACCGCACCGTCTTCTGCCAGCTCCTCAAAGGCTCCGTTCGCGAATCCCTGGCCCGCAGCTTTATCCAAAGCTACCTGGTCGAAGCCACTCGCCTGTCGTCGCTCGCCTAGCTCCCGCGCTTGGAGGATGGCCTGCTCCAGCGTCAGGCCCGAACGCACGACGAGATCCACGTAATAGATCGGCGTTCCGTAGCTCATCGTAGTGGACTTGCCACGCAGCTTCAGTTCCAGCGGCAGGCAGGCCAGTAACCCAGCCGATACCGCGCTGAGATACGCCAGCCGGGCTGCTAACGTGCGCATGGTGTTATACGACGTTGTACGCAGCACAAAGCTGCCCAATGCGTCGTCATCGCCCACTATCACGTTGAACCGGGCGTAGGCTTTGCATCCGCCCTGCCCGAACGCGCAAGCGCCGGGTCCAGGACACGGCAGGCTGGCCATACCCTCGTTGCCCATGCGCCGGCAGGTCTCGCCGTTGCCCACGCACACCGGTCGTCCGGTGGTGTGATCGAACAGCGAGTAGTCCGCCCGTAGATTGAGGTCCGGATCGTTGAACAGCACCCGCACCGGAATTGAACGTAGCTTCTGGCCTTCCGCTTCCTTGCGGAGCTTCTCATCCAACGGATGCCGCAGCCAGCCATCCCTGCCCTGCACTTGACTGGTCAAGGTGAACTGGTCGTCCTTCTCTGGCAAGCGTTTGCCGTTGCGCTCGACCACACGCCCGATGGAAATCCGCCCTATCACGGGCGGGGTAATCGCCAAGCCTTTCAGCATGTCGAAGTCCTCAGTTAGTTTTCGGAAGTCCGCGACAGCACGAACCGGCGAGCACCGGGGCGGGTCACGGCGTACATGGCAGCCACGTCCGGGCACTCGGCCATCAGTCGCTTGGTGTCGAGCGTGGTGCCGTCCTTGGCCCGCTTGAACGTCACCTCTCCGTGGGGAAAAACCGCCTTGCTGGCGTCGCCCATGGCTTGCTGGATCACTTGCTTGAGCAATTCCGCCTCGTCCTGCATGGCGTCCAGCTCTTCCTTGAGTTTCGCCAAGGTGTCGAAGCTCTGACCCAGATCTTCGTGGTCGGTGAAGTCCGCCGTCGTGTCGTTGCCACGGTAGAGCTGCCGCAGGGCCTTGGCTGCCGACTCGCTGCCGTCTGCCGGTGGCTCGATATCCTTCTCCACGTATTCCCAGAACCGGGTTTCCAGCACCACCAGACGGGCAATGATCTCCTCGTCCCTCTCGATGCGATGGATCTCCAATTGCTGCCCGCACAGGAGAACCGCCACGTCGGCGGCAGCCTTGCCGGTGACGGCCAGCTGGTGCTGCACCTGCAGTTGGACATACTCGGGTACGCCGTCCTTCCACAGCCGCGAACCGAACTCACCGGCCGTCTTGCATTCCAGAATCTGGACGTCCGGATTCCCCACCACTTCCCGGTCAAGGTTCGCCAGCATGAAGTTGAAAGTCGGATGCTGGAGCACGGCGTTGACGCGCCGCACCTTGCGCCCGGTCTTCCGCTGGTAGGCCGTCGCCACGTAGGGTTCGAGTAGCGCGCCCCAGTAACACGGATCGTCCATGCCGGTGGTTTCCTCCTTTGTTGTCGCCCGTCCGGTCTTTTCTAGCCAAAGTTCCAGTTGGCTCTTGTAAGGGCTTAGACCCACCGCCGCAGCGGCATCGGAGCTTCCGATACCGCCCTGACGTACAGCCAACCATTGTCCGCGGTCGAGCGTTCGGGTATCGACCAGCCTCAACGAAGATCGCTTCTTCATCGGTGTTCTCCCAAAGAAAAGCCCGACCAAAGGGCCGGGCGTTGTGATGTTTGCATCCGATTGATTTCACCAACTCGCGCGGTAATGGATGTCCCAGCCTTGCTCCTGCAAAGTGATGCCATGGGCGAGTATGTCCAGCGTGTACTGGAGTTCCTCCACATACAGGTCAGCACCACTCTCGACAATGAAATGCTTGGCCGCCTGTTTCGGATCGTCGATAACCCGCTCGCACACTTCACGCAGCTGTTGCAGACAACGACGGTCCACATAGGCCGGGCGACAGTCGTCGTGCCCTTCCTGGGCATTACCCACGAACCACTGATGCAAGGCGTCGAATTTTCCCCAGTAGCCGACTCGCACCGTGACGCCACTGACTTCCAGCAGAGACGCATCCTCGCCCGGCTTCTCTTTTGGAGGTACGTAGCCGATGGCCGCGCCAATAGCGCGGCGCATCGGTTCCGTCTGAGGGTCGGAGGGAGCTACATACCGCTTGGCTTCCAGATACATATCCAGTCCCATCGCTGATCTCCGTCAGGCCACCAGCTTCATGGCTTCATCCCAAGCGCGCTGCTTGATCTGCGCCCCTTGGCCGAACCAAGCCGCGTCACGGCGGTGATCGTCGCTGCGCGACCGACGATGGTGGTCGACGAACTCGGTCACGCTGTTGAGCACACCCCACGCCGTACCTCGGCTGGACGCCATCAGCGCGCCGCGGCCACCGCCTTCGTAAAGTGACCGGACGGTGGCCAGCGCCTGTTCGTTGACAACGACGGTCTTACCTTCCGGCGCGGCGTAGGTCAGCACCCGACGCAACAGGCCCTCGACCGTATCGGGATCGACCGGCCGCTCCACTAGCGCCTTCATGCGGGCAACGAAGCCATCCCACGACGAAACGGTGATGCCCAACTGGCGCTTGACCGCATCCGGATCAAACTGGCTTCGGTGCGGCACCTTGATAGCGTTGCTGGCGTTGCCCAGCGCAATGGACAGGGTGTTGTTGCAGACCACACGCACAGAGGTGAACTGTGCCGTCGTCGCCAGCGTGCCGTCGCAGGCCGTGGCCAGCAGCAGGTAGCCATCGACACGATCCCGACCCTTGAGCGAAGTGCTCTGGCCGGTCTTCGCCAGTGCCCAGAATTTGCGGCCTTCACGCAAGACACCGGCTGTTTCCAGCTCGAAGCCGTTGCAGGCGGTCAGGTCGCGATAGAACTCCAGAATCTCACCCGGTTGCACCACGTGGAACCGCTTGGACACTACGGCCAATGGTGCCTTGGTATCTGATCGGTAGAGCACCTTCTGCTCCGGGAAGGTATTGATAACACCGAGATGGGTGCTGCCGGAGATGTAGCGAACTTCGGATTGCTCAATCTGCCAGTCCATACCCGCCTGCTGCTTCCACGTATCGATGGATTGTTGCGGTGCCAATTTGTTACCAAGGCCATGCCACGGCTTCTCGCCGGCATAGGCCATCGTTTCAACCAGATGCATTTTTGTATCCTCTTTAATAGGAGACGGCAAAAACATCGAAGGCCCGGAATGACCGGGCCTTCGATGTACGTCGCCGTGGTGGTTGGGTCAGTCCGTCTTCGTGAGGCTGGTGCTGCAGCGAATAAAGCTCAACAGCAGGGCTGCCGTCACGACGAGGACGCAAGTCACGATGTCATTCTTCTCAGGGATCATGCGAGTCCATCCCAAGGGATGCTTCAGAGCGGAAGCATCCAAACGCGAGACAAAGACTCCTCTGTCTCACATGAGTGATGTAGGTCTGAAAGTATTTTCAATCGACGGGCGCTATACACACCGGAGCGCTCGATTGCATCTACTCGCCTAGTTGATCCTGAGAAGTAGTCTGATCACTGCGACAAGCCGAGCTTTTGGAACAGATCACTCGTCGAATTTTGGCCAAGGGTGTTCGAAGCCTTATCGAGGACGATCGTCGATGAATTCCCGGAGGGAAGCGTGACATTGATGTCCGTTTCCGAGCCATCGGCCTGTTCGCTGATGGAGTACGAGAAACCCCCGCTGCTGAAATCGATTTCCGCACTGTGAGCCCCTTCCGAGTAGCTGAAGATTCCATGCGGATTGTCGAGCGTTGCCGGATATTTGAACTGCGTGTCTCCAACAATGTCTGCGCGGTACTGCATGTAGCCTGTTGTGCGGCTTAGATTGGTCGATGCGCAGAGTGAAAAGATCTTCTGGCCCTTTGTTCCCGTCCATACCGTGTACTCGTCTTTGATGCAGAGGGAGGGGAGACCGGAAGCAGCGGGAGCTGCCGTCTGCACTGCCATAGCCACGGTAGCATCAGCCGGTTGAGGTGCTTGAGTCGGCTCAGGGGGAGGCACTTTCTGCTGATCGGTTGACGTCGCCGAATCATCCGGCAACAGGCTAGCCAGAGTCGCGCCGTCCTGCGTGGGTGAAGTGGAAGCATCGCTGCCTTCGCCAGCCCAACGAGGGTAGGTATGGGACAAACTGGCCAATGAACAGATCAGCACGAAGACGCCTGCCGCTAAATAGATCAACTGCTGGCGCTTCACCCCTGCAGGATTGACCAAGCGCGAGGTCGTCGCGGCGTCGGTTCCTTGCACAGACGCTTCCACGCTGCTCCAACCCATGCGAACGCCCACGACGGTCAAGAACACGCCGAAGAATACGGATCCGATCAACGCGATATGGAGCGCTTGTGGCGCAGCTGTTTTGTTTCCGCCAGGTATGAGCGCGCCGATCACGCCGACATACACGATACCCACAACGAACGACAGAACGTACAGCACCGTCGTTGACATGCTCAGATACCTTGGCGGCTTGGGAGTAAGTTGAAAGCCGTTGGTCGCTTGCAGGCGATGGCTATTGCTGCCCAAGTTGAAGCCCATGTAAAGCACCCACGGCAGGACGATGGGGGCCGTGAAAGCGAAGAGGCCTCCGTCCAATGTGAATGACAGCAAGAGCAACGGCAGTACGATGAGGTTACGAATGACACTGAGTTTTTGCAGTCCCGTCATCTGGGACAAGATTTTCAGTAGAGATTGCATGGTGGTTCCTCTATGTCGGGTAGTCAGATAGGCATCAACATGTGTGATCTCGTTGAGCGATCACTCATCGACTGTGGAAGAAACGTTCTGAGAAGCGTACGCGCGGGCCAGCTGCTGATTGGCAAGCCTGTAGCCGATACAGAAAACGATCAGGCGCACGAATACTAAAAAGCCGACGAACATTTCGCCGGCTATGTTGAAAGCCATCATGATTGCGAACGTGATCGCGAACTGCACCCAAAACCGGTTTAACGGCTTCGGGGTATTTCGCCATCCCTGTAACCAGTTCGCATGCAGGTTTCGTGCATGAGGTTGCGGAAATTTGTCGCCCCATACCTTCATCACAAGCAAAGACAGATTGAAGGCTGCAAGCAGAATTAGAATGAGTGTCACCGTATCCATTTCATTTCCCCTTTGAGTTCTTCATAAAAGGTTGATTTGCCAAGAGCCACGATTAGCTGCTGGTCATATGCGTGATATAGGCTTCAAACGAGGTTCAATTGACGACATCTCGTGCTGTCATCTTGGTCGCGCACCCTGCGCTCACCGCTCACCTCCGTCGTAAGCTAGGAGGCGTGGCGGCAAAAAATCTGACCTCGGAAGTCACGATCCCTGCGGTGGCGATTTTTCAGTTGCGAAAAGAGCACGGTTGCGCAGGACCATGCCGCGGATGACGACATCGAAAACCACGAAGGCCACGCCGATGACACCACCAAGAACCAGATTCAGCAGCCCAATGAGGATGAGCTGAAGAACTTGCTTCTCGTACATGGCGGGAATGCTGGGGCTATGCGCCCGGATCAGATCAGGCAGTTTCAGACGCGTGTACGCGGCGTGGATATTCCAGATGCCCACGACAATGATTGCGATCTCGACGCCATCTATTGCTCCAACGAGCATTTGGATGCCGCCAAGACAGAGCCACAGAATTGCTGAAAGGCGTTCGTAGCTGGCAATCCGTCCAAGTGTCCGCTCATCTGCTGCCGAGCCCATGGCAGGCCGCTCTCCGTTGGTGGTATCGCTCCCTGCCGGATGCAGAACCGAAGCGCCGACCTTGGCGCCGCATTCATCGCAAAAGGCGTCTCCAGGGAACAGGGATTTCCCACAATGCGAACAGAAGGTCATTCCCGTCTTCATAGTCCCCTTCCTTGGCACTCACGCCAAAGACCGCAGGGGCACTGACCCAGTAACGTCGCCTGTCGCGACTCTCGGGACAGCCTGATCAGCTCAACAAAGGGAGCGCATCGGCGCGGTGTTGTGGGTTTCCTTGCCACCATCGTCACCATAAATTCCTCAGCTAGGTACGCAACCCAACAGGCCGATCGCCGATATCACGATGCCGGCGATGGCCATTCCTTTTCCTCTCTTACTGATGTTCAGGCTAACGATGCCGAGCACGAGGCCAGCGATAGCTAACATGCCGCATCCAGCTGTCGTACCGATGTCCCCACTGATCTCAGCTAAAACACACCAAATGCCCAATACGAGCGAAGTAATCGCTGCCCATAGCGGCCCGACCTTGGCGTCGACTTTCGCGCTGTGCGCCCCCGCACCCGGGTTATGCGGATTGCCGCAGTGGGGACACCTCGGCGCGGTTTCATGAAGCTCCTTGCCGCAAGCTGTGCAGAAGATCATCGATTTCTCCTGCGATCCCCGTCGGCGCCGTGCGCTGGAATGGCAGGACGTGCGGGATGGCGAGGACTTACTTCGTGCTGAGCCCGCAGCAGCAGATGCTGTCTGCCCCCTATGAGAATGGTGGGCACTGCAAGCCGGCTGCGTTCGAGTTTGTTATCCATACAACCCCCTGTTTGATGCGCTTCAGCGACTGTTCTGTCTAGATGGCGCGATTCGTCGAATTGAACACGCGCACCTCTCGGAATCCCGCTGTCTTGGATGCTGGGTCGCGGCCCAAGCTCACCTGTTAGCACCATCCATTGATCCCTTGAAATGAGTGGGCCGACGGCCCGACGTGAGCACCATAATATCAAAATATTTGATATCAAATGTCGGCGTATCTAAAGATGAGCTTTACGTTTCCCTCGTCATCACGAGGTGGATCGATGTCCAAGCTCAAGAAGTCACGCCCCAAGGCCCCAGCGGCCCCTAAAAGCTTGCATCGCCCGGAGTACAAAGCCGTCTTGGACACTTTGCTCGAGGTTCGCGCGGACGCCGACCTCCTTCAATCCGAGCTAGGGAAGAAGCTGGGCCGTTCGCAGTCGTATGTGTCGATGGCCGAGCGGGGAGCCATCCGATTGGACGCACTTCAGCTGCGTGACTGGTGCCTCGCATGCGGCACGACGCTCGCAGCGTACGTCGAAAGACTTGATCGCCGTCTGGTTCCTGTCAAACGAGCTGTTCGCTAAGGCTTCGCGTAGAGCAAAGGCCCAGTAAGTGTGGGTGTCTGCATCACATCATTCCTCTACCAGCCATGCTGACGCACTCAGCGCCGACGACGATGTGGTCAAGGACACGCACGCCTATCAGCGTCAACGCGTCTCGCAGCTCTTTGGTGATGGCCCGATCTGCTGCACTGGGCTCTGCGACTCCGCTGGGGTGGTTGTGGGCCAGAATGGCGGCACAGGCATTGACCGTAAGTGCGGACCGCACTACTTCTCGGGGATAGATGCTGGCGCCGTCGATGGTGCCTGTGAAGAGCTTCTGGCAGTCGATGATGCGATGACGGTTATCCAGCCAGAGAATGTGGAATTCTTCATGCGGCAGCGCGCCAAGGCGCATGCGCAGAAAGTCGTTGGCGTCGGCTGGGCTTCCAATGCTGCCCTGACGTTTGAGCCTTTCCCCGAGAATGCTTTCGGCCGCGGCGAGCACATCCTGTTCTGTTGTTTCGTCGGTGAGCTTGTAGCGGGTGTAAGCCAATGATCGAACCACTTTCATGACGCGCTCCTTTTGACGACATAAACGCAAAGAGCCCGACCAGTGGCCGGGCTCTTTGCGCAGTGCGTGGGAAGATGAGAAGAGGGAGAGAATTTCGAGCCAGCTTTGCTCAGTAAGCCGGATACGCGAATGGATAGGTCAGCGACGAATTCGCATAGCCGCGTTTAGAGACATCGCCGCGGGTGTGGCACCGAAAGCTGTCGGGAAGGCCTAGGCCAATCGAAGCGCATGGCGCTGCTCTCGGCGGTAGGGTTAGCCGTTTCAAAAAGCAATCTACGGAAATTCGCGCCGTCGATAGCCGTAGTTGTTGTTTGCGCCCGATCTTGACGTACTGCGAACGCGCGGCGGCAAAATGGACACCAATAGGATTATGTGTGCTTCGCCTCGCTGCCCGTTGTTGTTGTGGCGTCCTTGCAACCACTGTCGAAAACTGGGTAGCCAATCAAGAATACGACGGCAAGCGCGGCCAAACATTCGAGTAAGGAATAGTTGTACATCACGGTATTCCCCAGAGGATGAGTGATAGGTCCGATGTTCTGGGCTTTTTATGAGAACTTATTGCTGCTCTTCCTCTAGTGATATAGGTCCAGAATATTTTGGGATCGACTACCCTCGGGACTCGAGGCGCTAACGTCGCTTGCTAGCCCCGCCGCGAAATGGTCAAAGGCTGAAAATTGACGATTAAGGAGCGTTATCGAAGATGCAGTGAGCGGCTACTTCCGACCCATTTGAGTCGGTCGCGATTAGCCGCTTTCGGCAACGCTGATCGGTACTCTAGAGCTAAGCCGCGCGCCTCACTGCGTCTGTGTGGGAGCAAACATGACCTGCTTTGTCATCCTCAACCGCTGGACCAAGCAAAAAGGTCTCCCTGATAGGCATAAGTGTGCTGCTTACATCGACACGTGCCATCTTGAATCTTCACTCCCATAAACGCTAATGTAGATGTTCGTCACGATTTACCACGCCCAATCAGTCATCTACGAGTCAATGGCATGATCTATGCTTGCGATCTCGGGTCTTAAGTGGGACTTGCAACTGCGCTTGTAAAAAGGGGAGCTCGGGCTTTTAGGCCCTTGGCTGATAGATGGGGACGCTCGCGTCGCCTCTGACATTTGAACCGCTATAAGGCAATTGGAATGCTTTCCTTAGTTAAAAAGAGCGGTCTGCGCTCGGTCTTTGCTGTCCGTCTCATCTATAGCGCTATCTTCGCGCTCGCGTTAGCCGAAGCGCCTAACGCTCACGCCGCCTCAGGTGACAAGGTGTACTTCGCAGGCGTCGCATTCACTAATGCGGCCGGCAGCGTTGAACAAGACTACCCTCACGCGTCGAAGGCGCTTTCTGCTGACGGAAACGCGAGACTCAATCAGAGCATCCGGCTGCAACTCAAGAATCAAGCGGCTCCTTTGGAGATTGTTTTTGACGATCTCGGCTCGATCAAAGATTCGAGCAAATCAACTGCGCTCGCCTTAGGAATCGATAGAGAATCGACATCCGTAGAACATATCGGGAACGTATATAAGCTTCGGATTGAAATCGCCGCGGAAGCGTTGTTTTTTGACTTCAAGGAAAAACAGGTCCTTGGGGGCTTCCCGTTTATCATCGACTTCATCGATACAAGCCCCACAGCACCCAGCGACGACGAGATTCAAAAGGCGTACAACGGAATTTTGTTCGGATCGGAAGGTCGGCATTCGCTGAGCACGGAGTTCGCCACCACACTTGGCCACGTTGAGGTACCGAACGCCGCTAACAAACACCTCCGCGTCACTTCCGTCACTCTGAGCCCAAAGGCCAAAGCCTACATACAAGAGGAAGCCCCACAGGTGGACCAAGCCGGCCTGCCTCTCGAAATGGCTGAGGCGTTTGGGCAGTCCCTTGCAGCGAATCAGCATATTTCCATACTGCCCTACAGCAGCAACCAAGCCATTGGTTCTTCCATGGCCGCGCGCTTCGTCGAAGGTGACGCGTTTCAGCTAAAGATTCCTGACGCCGACTACGAAATTCATTTGGACGTCGCCGGCTTTAAGAAAATCAATCAAAGCCAATCTGCTGTCGAGACGCTCTTTCTATACGGCGCGTTCGTCGACGTCTCCGTTACGGAGCCGCTGTCCGGAAAAGTCTACTTTGCCCAACGCATCAAGCAAGGTGAAACCAAATCCGTTCCCATCACACAGGCCACGATGGACAACTGGGCGCCAGCCCACGAGACCCTGCTGATTCTGTTCGATAACTTCACGCGGGCCCTCTCTCCGGGCCACAGCGATTGGGCTAAATCCGCCCTGCCCGACGACTCGCAGGCCAAAAGCCAACTTACCTCTCTTTCGGAGCTTATTCAGTCATGTCGATGAAGTCATGGACCCTGTTCTCGTTGACCCTTTGCGCCTTGACGGCGCTGAGCCCTGTCGAGGCACAAACCGTGTCAGAAAAGGGAATGGCACGGGTGACCTACAGCGGATGGTCGTTGAGTGCGAGTGATAGGCAAAGCGCGCTGCATAAAGCGGAACTCAACGCCCTAGAACGCTATATCGCTGACACCAACGCAGCCCGCTCTAAAACGTTTGAAGACCAGCAAGATCGCATCACCTCGCGCATTGACGATTACATTCTGGGAACGACTGTTCTCAATGAGGACCAAGACAAGCAATCAAAGTCTTACAACGTTGTCATTCGCGCGGATATCAACAGCACGAGACTTCTCAACGACTTGGGTGGTGGCTCGGCTTCAGCGGCGGATGTGGCCAAGACGGGACACGGCACAATTACGTTTCTCTTTCTGGCGCGTAGCCAATCGAGCGTGCAAAGCTTTGATGACAAGGTCTACAAGCGTCAAGACGTCGATAACAGCATGACTCAGTCGACTCACGAAGGTGAGTCCATCAAAAGTCACAGTATCGATACCTCGGACGGCACGCAGCAGCACTCAAGTGATGCGACCACCACGGGGGGCAGCGTGACCCGGAAGGCCGACAAGGTCGACTGGTCTGTCAGCAATGCTAGCGATGCCGATACGGCGATGACGGGCGTCTTTTCAGACGCCGGTTATGACGTCGTCGAAGCCGACCAGGTCGAAGGCGCAAGCGGAGGCTTGGTCAATATTGAAAATATTCGTGATGCCTACAGCCACGGAAACGATCTGCCCTCCAACGTGATGTACAACACGACGCAAGGCGTGCAGCACGCCGGCATCGGATTCCTGGCGCTCGGAACGCTCGACGTTGGAATACAAGACCGCGACCCCGTCAGCGGCAACGCCCGTGTCTACGTCGTCGTAACCGGCAAGGTCTTCAATGTTCAAGGCCGATTCGCCCGCACCCTCGTTTCCATCGGCCCCGTGCAATACGCGGGTCTTGGTCCGGATGCATCCGTTGCGCGCACCAATGCGCTCAAAGAGGCGGCGAGCCACGCCGCGCAACAAATGATTGATGAGCTCAACAGCAAAGGGATTCACTGATTTAGGTGCCACCCGTTCAAACATTTAATCAAACAGGGGATTGTGATGAATACAATGAAGCTCAAACTGGCCGTCGGTATCGCAGCAACTTTGCTTGTTGCCACCTCAGCAAATGCCCAGTTTCACTTACCGAGTGCATTGGGCGGTAGTGCGGCTGCTAGCCCAAGTTCAAGCGCTGGCGATCCTATGGTTGCCCAAGACGCATTGGTCAAATCTTTTGTGGGTTCGCAAATTGAAGTTCTGACAGCTCAATCGCTTCTCGCGCAGGCGTATGGGCTCAAAGACCAAGCTGATCTGCTCGACTCACAGCAACGTGCCCTTCAAGGCGGTGCCGTAGATACCGATACGCTCAAAAAGACTGTGGATATATCCAGTAAAGCAAACGATGAGATTACAGAGCAACAGGATAAAAAGACGGTTTTGACGGCTGAAGAAAAGGGCTACTACTCACAGAGTCTTCCCCATTTTGCCAAGGGCGTTATGGGTACCCATGGCGTCATTGCTCAAGCCGCAAAGTTCACCTCTGCAGCGAAAGGATCGATGACGGGATTATCGGGTCTAGGTGGTGGCCTCACCAAGCTCAAGGCCGGCGCGTTTGTTGCCCGCTCAACCCCTTCTTATTCGAAGAATCTCTTTGACGTGTTTCGCAAGACCATGTCGATAAGCCAAAGCAACGGCGTAAAAACGCCGAGCGACGCAACCCAGGCATTAGGTTCACTGTGATTGGGCTATCCCTATGACACGACACTTCCATTGCAGTTACGTTATTGGTGGATTGGTCACGGCTCTGTGCTTGTCAGGCTGTCAACACCAAGACGCGGCGCCGGCCCCCACTCAAACAGCGAAGGTCGCGGCTGCGTCATCAGTGGCGACGGATTCGAGCAAAGAGGCTCCTAAAAATCTCCGCAGCAATCCAGACTTCGGTGGCGTCACTACCCAGCATGTAGAAGTGACGGCGACCGGTGCGTCGTTGGAAAGTGCCGTAGATAACGCCATCCGTCTCGCCATTGAGCAAGTTAACGGTAAACGAGTTGACGCGGCCAGCCTCCAGCTCAGCGTTAGAGGGAACAGTGGCGAGGCCGACGTTCAATCGGCGGGATACGCGAATATGGTGGCCAGCGCCACGTCAGGAGCGGTGTCACATTTTCAGTTGCTTTCGCAAAAGCAAGTAAATCTACCAACGAGCTCCGACGAACAAAGTCTGAAGGCAAGCCAAGGTACTAGTTGGAATAAGGGGAATGTTGACGCGTCCGCCAGCGCGAATGCATCAACCGAAGATGCTTCAGCCAGTGCTAATGAGAGGGTGAAAGGAGCTTGGGACCAGCACCAAGGGGCAACTCAGGTCGACTACCAGGGCAAGCACACTAACTACGCTTCTCAATGGGAAGTTCGAATTGGGGCTGACGTTGCAACTTACCGTCAAGCCTCAAGCGCGAAGTTCACACGTGTAGTCGTTGCAATGCCTGAGGTCAAAGTTCCTGTTTACCACGTGGGCGACAATACAATTTCGTCAGATGCTATTGCAGCCGATATTCGCTCCAAAGTCTCTGATGCCCTGACCCACACCCATCGTTTTACCGTTTTAGATCGAACTGCCGATGCCGCAATCCAACAAGAGATTGGTCGGATCCAATCGGGCAACACAACCACGGCTGATACCGCCCGGTTGGGCCAACAATTGGCAACCGATCTGATAGTCATTCCGACTATTGATCAATTTGAATACAACCGCCATGAACGTGCGCTTCGGATGGCTGATCGCACATTGGTTAGTTACTCGGGTGGTGGAGAGGTTTCGTTTCGAGTCGTCAATGTTGCAACCGGTCAACAGGTGATGTCGCAGTCCTTTAAATATGCGTTTCCATCCACCGATCCAACCACACTTGGCGTTTCCGTTGACGGTGACAAATTGGCCTCCGACATGATGGATGCAGTCGACCGAAATATCGTGTCATCGATTCTCCAAAGTACCTATCCGTTGTCGGTATTGCAGCTTCAAGGCCGCAGTGTCGTCATCAATCAAGGCGGGGACGCTGTCCAACAAGGTTCAACCTATCAAGCGGTGACCTTGGGCAGACCCGTGATTGACCCTCAGTCAGGGCAATCACTAGGACCGACAGAAGCACCGTGTTGTAGCGTGATGATTGACAGAGTGACGCCCAATCTTTCCTATGGGCATATTGTCGAGGATGGCATTCAACTGGACTCCCCGTTTGTTCCGGGGAGCTTGGAGCTGAGGGGCCAAGTCGCCCTTGCGTCAGCGGAACCCGAGGGGCAAGTTCCAGCATCCGGCGCAAATCCAAGCATTCACCACGTCACGCATACGGCTCACGCTAAGACAGAAAAAGCGCCAGATTCCAATTGGTGATTTTTGTGCGATTCAAGAAAAGTCCTGTAGCGCATCTCTACGGGACGTTTTTCTCTGACATTACGTCGAAGTACCGGGCCTTTTAACATCCCGTTCAAGGCGGCCGGCTACGCCGCCGCTTAATCCAGGGGCTATTGGGCGCAGCCATTTTCAACGCAAGCTTTGCGGAATGCATTTGCAGCCCGCGACCGGCCGCTCCTGGCCGATTCCGGCAGATGGCTCCTCGCTCTTGTTGTTCACGGCGTGCGGAGCATGATCGAATCCTACAAATCGGTGCTTTGATAAGTACCAGTGAGAGGGTCAGAAGTTGCTGGAACAATTTTAAACCGTCGCCAGATTCCGTAAGCCAACTACCCTGCCTGAACCCCGCTCACCGCCTTAAACGGCTCCGGCATGTACTTGAGCATCATCCTGGCATCGAGCTCCTCAACATAAGTCAGGAGTCCTTCCTCAGCCACGGTTTATGGCGTTCCGAAAGGAATTTTCCTTCCGGAAGACTCAATCCTTTCTCGACGCCATCAACTGTTGCCTTGGGTTCTTCTGGACGAGCTGTTGCCGGGGCAACAGACACCTTTTGGACCTCTTTGCTAATCAGCCATGGCTTATGGCGCTTAGACAATTGCTGACCGCCTAGAAAGGCCGCTCGCTCCCCAACGCCATCATCTGCTGCGTGTACGGCAACAGATTGAGCATTTATTGGCGCAGCTATCGGCTTCTGTTCCGCTTTGCCCGTAGATGCACTCTCGGTGCCACCTGCTTTGAGCTGATCCAAATAGTCTGCCCATGCCTGCATGACTTCTCGGCGCTTTTCACGAAATTTGACGCGCGCATAAGCAGCCTCGACTTCGTCCTTGGGCGCATGCGCCAGCTGGGCTTCGAGCACGTCTACATCGATGCCCAGCCGCTCACGGCCGAGTGTCCGGAGTGATGCCCGGAAGCCATGGGTGGTGTGCTCGCCCTGGAAGCCCATCTCACGCAAGGCCTTGCTTAAGGCATCTCGACTGAGGTGTGCAGATTTTTGGCGGGATTGAGGAGGAAATACGTATTCGCTCCCCATGTTCCGCTCGCGCATCTCGCGCAAAACTGCGAGGGCCTGAAGAGGCAGTGACGTACTGTAGTCCTGCCCCGTCTTCATGCGATTTGTACCGTCCGGATTCTTCCCCGGGACACGCCATTCGCCCACCTCCAAGTCGATCTCAGCCCATCGAGCGCTGGCCACGACGCCAGAGCGCATCGCAGTCAGAGAGGCCAAGACCAGAGCGCCGCGCACGACGCGGTTTTCATGAGAATCGATGGCGCGCATGACATCACCCAGCTTGCTGGCGTTGTCGGTGACCGCAGGCATATGGCCGCTGCGGTGGGTCGGCAGAATGCGATCCAGTCGCAGCCGGCTGTCGTCGGGGCGCAGGCCTTCTTCGATGGCATGCTCCACGATGCTGGCCATGTACTGCCGCGCCTTCCGGGCAAGCTGAGGAGTTTCCCTGGCCATCTCGACCAGCAAAGGGCGGACATCCTTTGTCTCCATCGTGCGAGTGTCTAGGTCGCCGATCTTGGGCGCCAGGTACGACTCCACTACTAAACGGGCTTTGCGGTAAGTCTCCAATGCCCAAGTGGCACGCTTTTCCGCCATCCATCGCCCCGACACAGCACGCAATGTCGCGTGCTCCGCGACAGACCGCTCTTGCGCTACAGCCTCCTGCTGGGCTCCGACGGCTGCCCTCGCCTCCTGCTGAGATTTCCGAATTCCCGCTGTGGCCTTTCCCTGCTTGGCCCCGCGTTGTATCTCGATCGCCGTGATGCGGGCCTGGCTCAATGACATCTCGGGGTAGTGCCCAATCGTCGCCGGGGCGGGTCTGGAGGCATCCGGGAGACGGTAGCGCACGCGCCAAGCCTTGAGGCCAGCTGGGCTCACCCAAAGCACCAGCCCGTTGCCATCGGACATGGAGTAAGGCATGTCGCCTGGTTTGGCGCGACGAACCTGGAGCTCTGTCAGTGAGACAGCAAGGCGGGGCATGGCTTGGGACCTACTTGGGTACAAACAGTGCGAATTATACCCAAATATATACCCAAAGCTCTTGGACGCCCTCGGACAGAGTCGGACGACTTCGGACACGTCGGGCACAAAAAACCCCGCAAATCGCGGGGTTATCTGTAATTCTGATCCATCACAAACAGTTCAGGATCTATCATTGGTGCCCAAGAGGGGACTCGAACCCCTACGACTTGCGTCGCTACCACCTCAAGGTAGTGCGTCTACCAGTTCCGCCACCTGGGCAGGTGTATTACTTAATGCTTCTTTGCTGGTTCTTTTGCTGTCGGCACTTCGCCCTGATCGCCAGCCTTGACCGGTGCCGCCGGCTGGGCAGGTGGCGCAGCAGATGGGACTTCCGAGTTAACCGGTGCTGCCGGCACCGTGGTCGTCGATGCAGGCTTAGCTGTACCCGTCACACCGGACATGACGCCCAAATCGCTCGCGGCAACGCGAGACTGACCGTTGGCGTGCAGGTAGATACCCATGCCAAGGCTCAGCAGGAAGAACAGCGTTGCGAGAACGCCAGTAGCCCGCGTCAGGAAGGTCGCCGAACCGCGCGCACCAAATACCGTGGCCGACGCGCCGCTGCCAAAGCCTGAGCCGGCATCGGCGCCCGCACCGTTCTGCAGCAGGATCAATACGATCATGGCCGCAGCGATCAGAATGTAAAACACGCTAAAAATAACGAACATGGTTTCTTTTAGGCCTGTTGCGCTTGGTGCGCCGCGTTGCAGATACCGAGAAAATCCGATGCAGCCAACGAGGCGCCTCCGATCAACCCTCCATCCACATCCGCTTGCGCGAATAGTTCAGCGGCGTTGGCCGCTTTGACGCTACCGCCGTAAAGCAGTCTCGTTAGCCGCGAAATTGTAGCATCTTCTTTTTCCAATTGGCTACGAATGAAGGCATGCACCTGCTGTACCAGCTCTGGCGATGCTGTCCGGCCCGTGCCAATGGCCCAGACCGGTTCATAGGCAATAACCGCGGTATCGAAGACAGCTATGCCATTGATCTGCAAGACGGCCTGCAGCTGGCGGGCGATTACCGCCTGCGCCTCGCCGGCCTCGTGCTGCTCCAGCGTCTCGCCAACGCAGAGGATCGGCGTCAGCCCACCCGCAAGCGCAGCCGCGAACTTGCGCGCAACCAGCTCATCGCTCTCGCCATGGTAATGACGACGCTCGGAATGCCCCACCAATACCCACTGCGCGCCGATATCCCCGAGCATCGCCGCGGAGACTTCACCGGTGTAGGCGCCCTGCCCGTCGTGCTCACTGACGTCCTGCGCGCCAAGCGCTATTCCGGCGTCACCCTGCTGTTCGACCAACGCAGCGATATAAGGAAAAGGCGGAAAAATAGCCACGTCGATGGAAGCGGGCTTGGCCGCGACAATCTCATCGACCAAGGCGGCAGCCATCGAACGGCTGCCGTGCATCTTCCAGTTGCCGGCGACGAGTTTCGTGCGCATGGTCCGCTTCCGCTTCGATCAAACCGCAAGCTTACCGAGGGGGCGGAACATCAGCAAACCTCGCGACGGGTAGCATCCGGCGCCTGATACGGACAAGAATGCGGATTGACCGCAGGAACAACCCCCGCCATGACGCCGTCCCGTCCACTCAGTCTGATCTCCGGTGCTTCGGCCGGCATTGGTGCAGCATTCGCACGACAGCTCGCTTCGCAAGGTCATGATCTGGTGCTGACCGCGCGGCGCGTTGATCGGCTGGAGTCGCTGGCCACCGAACTGCGCGAAAAGTACCAGACTAAAGTGACTGTTCTGCCTAGTGATCTTGCCGAGCCGGCTGCTCCGCAGAAGCTTACGGCCGCGCTCGACGAACAGGGTCTCAACGTCGACTGGCTGATCAACAACGCTGGCTACGGCGTGCCCGGCACTCTGACAGACAGCGCATGGGCCACCCACGCCGATTCACTGCAGGTTTTGCTGACCGCGCCGACCGAACTGTGCTGGCTACTGTTGCCCGGCATGCGCAAGCGCGGTTATGGCCGGATCATCAACGTCGCTTCGCTGGCCGGATTTCTGCCGGGCACCTCCGGGCATACGCTTTACGCGGCAACCAAGTCCTACCTGACCAAGTTTTCGCAGTCGCTTGCCCTGGAAAACAAGGCCGTCGGCGTCAACGTCTGCGCGCTTTGTCCGGGCTTTACCCGTTCGGAATTCCATGATGTCACCGGCACGCGCGAAAAAATGAACAAGCTGCCGGACTTCATGTGGCTCAGTGCCGAAGAGGTTGTGCAACAAGGTATTGATGCAGTGGAACGCGGGGACGCGGTGCATGTCACCGGCAGGCTCAATCGTTTCATCAAGGCCGTGTTCGAGCTGGTGCCGGATCGGCTGGCGCTAGCGCTGTCGGCAAAACAGTCAAAACGCTATCGAAACGGTCACGAATAACGTCAGCGGACGCTGAACAATCCGGTCTAGATCAGCCTGATCAAATCAACCCGCTCAAATCAATTTGATCTCGCGCAGCCGCTGCATCAGATACTCATGCGAGGTGATCGATTCGTTGTAACGGCTTGGGTTATCCGACGTGACGCACTGGGAAACCGGATCAAGCACCACGTCAGGATTCGGATGCAGAAAAAACGGCACCGAGTAGCGTGGCTTGCGCGCGTTCGCATTCGGCGGATTGATCACGCGGTGCGAAGTCGACGGATACACGTGATTGCTCAGTCGCTGCAGCATGTCGCCGATGTTCACCACGATCGCATCGCCTTCGGTGGTCACCGGCAGCCACTCGCCGTCGCTGAGTACTTCAAGCCCTTCGGCGCTGGCACCGACCAGCAGGGTGATGAAGTTGATGTCCTCATGCGCGCCGGCGCGCTCATTCGGGATATTGCCCTGGGTGCTGCCCTCATCAGGGATGGGCGGGTAATGTATCGGCCGCAGAATCGAATTGCCCTGATCGGTCTTGTCGCCGAAGTAGTGCTCGGGCAGACCAATATGCAACGCCAGCGCGCAAAGCACGCGCGTACCCAGCTTATCCAGCGCTTCGTAAAGCGCATAGCCGTGTGGCTTGAAGTCCGGTACTTCGGCCGGCCACAGGTTTGGCGGCATCACGTCGGCAAATGTCGAGTCACGCGGAATCTCCCGACCGATATGCCAGAACTCCTTCAGGTCAGCGTGCTTGCTGTCCTTGGCCGTCTCGACTTTGTACGGCGTATAACCGCGCGCACCGCCGCTGCCCGGTACGTGATACTTCATCTTGGTGTCGGCAGGCAGCGCGAAGAAGCGCTGGAAAGCATCGTAGGAATCGTCGATCAATTCACGGGCAATGCCATGCCCGCTGATGCAGCAGAAACCAAATTCGCGATACGCCGCGCCAAGCTCGGCGACAAAGGCATCGCGATCGGAGTCGTAACGGCGGATGTCGAGCGTGGGAACGTGCTTCATGAGGCTTCGGCGAGATATGTTTGGGCTGCTGATTTTACGACGTCGGCTAACTGCTCGGCCAACTGCTGCACCTCGGCAGCGTCGGCCGCTTCCACCGTCACGCGCACCAGCGGCTCGGTTCCCGACGCGCGCAGCACCACGCGACCACGGCCGCTGAGTATTTTTTCCACATCAGCCAACGCCTGCTGCACGGTCGTTCCAGCCAGCGCTTCGCGCGCACCTGATGCCCGGACATTGAGCATGACCTGTGGCAATTTCTGCAGGCCCGCACGCGCCAACGCCAGATCCTGACCGGATAGCGCCAAAGCCTCAAGCACGGCCAAAGCCGCGACGATGCCATCGCCCGTCGTCGCACGATCCAGGCAGAGAATGTGACCCGACGTTTCACCGCCCAGCATGCCACCGTGCTCGCGCAGCAGTTGCATGACATAGCGATCGCCGACGTTGGCGCGAATCAGCGGCACATCGATCCTGGCCAGCGCCTGCTGCAGACCGAAATTGCTCATCAGCGTGCCAACCACCGGGCCTTTCAACAGGCCGCGCGCATGCAGGCTGAGCGCCAGCACATAAAGGATGTCATCGCCATCGGCCAGCGCGCCGTTGCGATCAACCAGCACCAGCCGATCGCCGTCGCCGTCAAATGCCATGCCCATATCAGCGTCGTTCGCCAGCACAGCCTCCTGCACCGTGCGTGGATGCGTAGAGCCAAACTGGCGATTGATATTGAAACCGTCCGGTTTGTCACCGATGACGATCACTTCAGCGCCCATTTCAGCAAATACCTTGGGCGCCACCTGATAGGTCGCACCGTGTGCACAGTCGATTACCAGCTTGAGACCATGCAGGCTGAAATCCTCCGGCACCGTGGCCTTACAGAACTCGGCGTAACGCGCCACCGCATCATCGATACGCCGAGCCTTGCCCAGGCGCTCGGAATCGACGGTCACGAAGTCAGCATCGACCTCCTGCTCGATCGCCAGCTCAACGGCATCAGAGAGCTTTTCGCCGTTGGCCGAAAAAAACTTGATGCCGTTGTCATGGTGCGGGTTGTGCGATGCGCTGATCACGATGCCCGCACTGGCACGCAGCGAACGGGTGAGAAACGCGACGGCGGGCGTGGGCATCGGACCCAACAGGCCCACGTCGGCACCGGCCGCGACCAGCCCGGCTTCCAGAGCCGATTCAAACATGTAGCCGGATATCCGCGTGTCTTTGCCAATCAGCACCCTGGGCCGATCACGGCCCTCGCGCACCAGCACGGCGCCCACGGCGCGGCCGAGCCGCAGCATGAAGTCCGCGCTGATCGGCCAATGGCCGACCAGACCGCGAATACCGTCCGTGCCGAAATATTTGCGCTGATTCATGGTGTCGCCCCTTTCAACGGCGTTTCAGTCGCCGGAGCATAACGCCGCGCGGATTGCACTGCTCAATCATCGTCCGGCCAACGGGGCGTCGCCGTCTTTTCACTGCGCTTGGGCGCCGCATCAACGGCGTATACCCCACGCCATACGGCGAGCGCGTCCACCGTGGTGGCAACGTCGTGCACGCGCAGCATGCGCGCGCCGCGCTGTGCCGCAATCAGCACTGCAGCGGCTGAGCCTGCAGCGCGTTCGGCGGGAACGGCTTTACCGGTGAGCGCACCGATCATGCTCTTGCGCGAGAGGCCGGCGTAAACACCAGCCCCCAGATTACCGAAGCGCTCCAGCGCGCTCAGCAGCGCCAAATTGTGCTCCAAGGTCTTGCCGAAACCGAAGCCCGGATCAACCAGGATTTTTTTCTTGTCGATCCCCGCCAGCTCGCAGGAGAACAGTCGATCGGTAAGAAAACGATGCACCTCGCTGACCACGTCATCGTACTGTGGATCGGCCTGCATGCTGCGTGGCTCACCCTGCATATGCATCAGGCAAACCGGTACGCCCAACTCGGCCGCCGCCTCCAGCGCGCCCTCGCGACGCAGCGCGTAAACGTCGTTGATCATGCCCGCGCCCGCGGCTACGGCCGCGCGCATCACTTCCGGCTTGAAGGTATCGATGGCAATCGGCAGCTTGGTTCGCGCTATCAGCTGCTCGATCACGGGCAGCACGCGGCGCAGCTCTTCTTCGATCGATACTTCTGCTGCACCGGGGCGCGTCGATTCACCGCCGATATCGAGCATGTCGGCGCCCTCTTCCGCCATGCGCAAACCTTGTGCCACGGCAGCATCGACGTGATCGAGCAGACCGTCGGCAGAAAACGAATCCGGCGTGAGATTGATGATGCCTACAACGCGCGGGCGATCAAGGCGCAACGGGCGACCGGCACAGTCGAGCACCGTGGCGAAGGCGTCCATGGCAAACGGATCAGTCGACATGCTTGTTACCTCGAAATTTCGCTATTGCCAAAACGTGCCGGCACCTCATTACGCGACGGGAGATCCACCGAGCTCGCCCATGAAGCGACGGTAATGCCGCAGCTCATCGATCGAATCACGAATGTCCGACAACGCCGTATGCGCCGATTCCTTGCCGAAACTCTTGGCGATATTCGGCGCCCAGCGACGGGCCAGCTCCTTCAGCGTGGACACATCCAGATTGCGGTAATGGAAATAGCGCTCAAGCCGCGGCATCTGACGATGCATGAAGCGGCGATCCTGGCAGATCGAGTTGCCGCACATCGGCGACTTGCCCGGCGGCACCCAGGCGCGCAGAAATTCCACGGTCGCCTGCTCGGCCATCGCATGATCGGTTTCGGAGATCAGCACCTGTCGCCACAACCCCGATTTGTGATGCTGGTTGCTGTTCCAGCTATCCATCGACTCCAGCCGATCGATCTCGTGGCGAATTGCAAACACCGGACCTTCTGCCAACAGGTTGAGATCCTTGTCAGTCACTACCGTAGCAATCTCGAGAATCGAGTCGTTGTCGGTGTCGAGGCCGGTCATTTCCAGATCGATCCAGATCAGGTTGTCTTCGTTCACGAGGCTCATGCGTGCTCCTTGGGCAACTCAGTTTATCAGTCTTGTTCGCTCTGCCGATCAAATGCTTGTGTACAGTTATATACGTACAGACAGGCGTTTGAGCTTCGACGGCTTTTGCCCGTGCGATGATTCACGCCATGCAGACTTTTTTCTGGCACGACTATGAAACCTCTGGCGCTGACGCAAGGCGCGATCGGCCCTTGCAGTTTGCCGGTGTGCGCACCAACCTGGAGCTTGAGATTGTCGGCGAGCCGGTGATGTTCTACGGCAAGCCCTCGCGCGAAATGCCGCCGCATCCCGACGCCTGCATGATCACCGGTATCACGCCGCAGCTGGCCGAACGCGAAGGCTTGCTCGAAAGCGAATTCGCCGCACGCGTGCACGAACAGCTTTCAACACCGGGCACCTGCAGCGTGGGCTACAACTCGCTGTGTTTCGATGACGAATTCACGCGGCAAATGCTGTACCGGAATTTCTACGAGCCTTACGGGCGCGAGTGGGAGAATGGCAATTCACGCTGGGACCTGATCGACCTTGTGCGCATGTGCCAGGCACTGCGCCCTGAAGGCATCGTGTGGCCCACGCGCGACGACGGCTCACCCAGCTTCAAGCTGGAGCATCTAGCCACGGCCAACCAGCTGACGCAGGAGCGTGCGCATGACGCGCTGTCCGACGTCTACGCGCTGATCGACCTGGCCCGGCTGATTCGCGTGCGCCAGCCACGGCTGTGGGACTGGTA